>Ga0209643_1000083_pt1 | contig 242274 bp, 244 predicted proteins | sample AutmiccBRH37_all_FD_187383 | JGI IMG/M metagenome (GOLD analysis project Ga0209643, IMG submission 187383) | Deep subsurface microbial communities from Mt. Terri, Switzerland - Autotrophic microbial communities BRH/37_all (SPAdes) (version 2) | ecosystem: Environmental > Aquatic > Deep... | reverse complement strand
ATTCTTAGGGCGTCTAAAACTGCTCAGGCGTCATGAGTAACGATCTTCAGTTTCATGTCGGATGTTCATCCAAGAAATATCAGCGGCTTAGCCGTCCCGCAGTAAAGAACTTTTATGGTGGAAAATACGATGACCATGAAGGTCGATGAACGCTCTTTCCGCAAGGCTCTCGGCTGTTTCGCCAGTGGCGTAACGGTGGTCACCTCGGTCGGCGCCGACAAGCGCCCGGTTGGCGTGACGGTCAGCGCCTTCAGCTCGGTTTCGCTGGATCCGCCGCTGGTGCTGTTCTGCCTGGATATTCGCAATTCCAGCCTGGACGCCTTCAAGTCCGGGCATTTCGCCATCAATATTCTTCAGGAAGACCAACGCCAGGCATCGATTCAGTTTGCCAGCCGCCTGGACGACAAGTGGCAAAACATCCCCTATGACCTCAACGAGCATGGCGTTCCGCTGATCCGCGACACCCTGGCCTGCCTTGAGTGCAGCGTTCATCAATTGGTCGAAGGGGGAGACCACCTGATCGTCATCGGCAAGGTGGAAAACCTGGAGCATCAGACCGGCGGGCAGCCGCTGCTGTATTTCCGGGGCGCCTACGCCAATATCAGCGAGTGCTTCTAAGCGGCTGCAAAAGCAGCACTTTGGCGTCGAGGGTTGGGCGGATGGGAAGCAGCCGGCCCTGCGCCCATGGCGCCATCAGGTCGCGGTAGTGCGGCGACAGCGGGTGCCCCGACTGTCCCGCAGCGATCATGAAGCCGGACGACTCCAGATCCGCCAAATCATAAACCGCCCGCAGCCCGGCCCCGTGGTTGCGGGCCAGGCGCTGGCGCCAATCTTCGCCATGGGCTGAAAAGCCGCCGCGATTCACCGTCTCGTCGCTGCCGTTCAACTCGGCCGACAGGCCCGACAGCCAATCCAGGCCGGGCAGGCGGGAAAACAGCGGATGATCCAGACGCGCCCGGTGGGCGGTTCCCCAGCGCCATGTTTCGGCCGGCCCGAACTCCGCCTCCAGGCTGGTCAGAGTGTTTTCAAGACTGGCCGCAAGCTGGTCGGCACAGCTTTCGGTCTGCGGCGTGGTCACGTCGTCACACCAGGCGCTGGCCGTCTGTCCAGACAGCACCCGTTCGACCAGACGCGGGTGCGACCCTTCCCAGCGGCGGTACAACGGCCCCAGGTCGTCGGCGAACAGCGCCCGTTCCAGGGTCAGGCGCCACGCTGTGAACAGCAGCGGCTCGGCCATGTCCGCGTCCATGGTCCCGTCCCAGGCACCCAGCTGTTGCAAGGCCTCGGCAGCGGCCGGGGTTGCCTGAGAGGTTTCCGCCATCAGCGGCCACAGATCCTGAAAAACTCCTGACAGCGCATCAAGTTGCAGGCGGCGCATATCCTCCTGGATGAACTGGCCGGAGGCGCCAAGAACTTTCTCGATACGCTCGGCCCTGTAGGGGTCCGGCCAGTAGACCGACAGCAGGTGCGGGTAACTGTTGGGAACTGGCCGGTTGTTGGCGTTGACGATGTGCCCACCCGGTGGAGACTCCAGGCGGGGTAGCGCGTCGGGAGGCAGCCAGCCGGTCCAGTCGAAGGCGCCCTCGGCCCCCGGATGCGGAACCAGCCCCTGGCCCGCCCGCCGCACCGGCACCCGGCCGGGTGCCAGAAACCCAATTGCCCCGGTGTCGTCGGCCACCAGGAAATTCTGCTGCGGCGCATGGTAGTGGTTTAGTGCCTGCTCGGCGGCAGCCCATGACGGCGCACGGTTGAGACGGCGCAGGGCCTCGGCCGTGCGATCCTCGGGCTCCAAGGCGGTGGCGGACAGGGCCAGCACCGACCCATCGGGCAGCGCCACGTTCAGGAGGTCGCTGACCACAGGACCGTGGCGGGTGGTGCGCACCACCAGCACCTCGGCGTCGGCATCGCGCACGGCAATGGCTTCGGTGCGGGTGGCAAAGGGCTGCGGGCCGTCCGGTGTGTGGTAGAATCCAGGCTCCGCGCTGTCTTCGATGAACAAGTCCATGGTGTCGGAGTGGGTGGTGGTCATGCCCCACGCCATGCGGCCGTTGTGGCCGACGACATGGAACGGGACGCCGGGGACCGTGGCCCCGCTGACCCGCCAGTCCGGGGTGCGGACCTCCGCCAGATACCACACGTTCGGCAACCCCAGTCCCAGATGCGGGTCGTTGGCCAGCAGAGGCGCTCCGTTGGCCGTCCGGCTGCCGTCCAGGACCCAGGCGTTGGAGGCCAGCGTTGGCCGCAGAGCCTCCGGCCAAGCGTCGATCAGGGCGCCGAACACTGCCCCTGACAGGCCCCCGATGGTGGTCGGGCCGTCAGGATCCGGGGCTGGCCACAACTCGGCCACCCGTTCCGGGGGGAGGACGTCGAGCAGGCTCGCCCGCAAGGCTTCCTCATGCCAGTTGCCCGACAGGCGCAGGGCCATCAGGCGCTGCCACAGGAGTGAATCGAGCGGCGTCCAAGGCTCGGGCTCCAGGCGCAGGATCAGGAACTCGGGCGGCAGCAGGCCGTCGCGGGTGGCGAGGAAGGCGTTCACGCCGGCCGCGTAGGCCTCCAGCGCGGCGCGCGTTTCCGCATCGACCGCCCCAAGGCTCGCGGCTGCGGCCTGCCTCAGGCCCAGGGTTCGCATGAACCGGTCCGAGGGCAGAGCGGCCGCGCCAAGCGCCTCGGCCAGTCGCCCGGAGGCGAGGCGGCGCAGGAAATCCATCTGGAACAGGCGGTCCTGGGCGTGCACGAAGCCCAGGGCGGCATAGGCATCAAAGCTGTTGCTCGCCGTGATGACGGGGATGCCGAGCGTATCACGGACTACTTTGACCTCGCCCCGCAGGCCGGGCAGGGCGAGCATCCCCGAGGTGCGCGGCAACGACGACAGCGCCGCGCCATAGACCACCACCACGGCCCCCAGGACCAGCGCAATCACGGTGACCGAGCCGCCCCGCACCCAGTTCATGGACCGCTCCTCGTCATGATGCCGAAACACAGTATAGGGGATGATGAGGGATGCTGCGACGGGCTGGCGTTGACCACAATTAACATCTTATGATAATCACGCTATATCTATAATTACCTAGGGTTATTGCAAGGGGGGCTATCATGGTGAAGCAGATCGAAGACAAAAAACCCTCCCGCCCATCAAGGGCCGAGAGGGCACAGAAAAAACTTACGGACAGCAAGCTTTCACGTGTCGATAAGCGCAGTCGGACACGCGGGTCAAAAAAAGCAATCTCCTCCGTTGCGGAGATTGGCGGTCTTTCTGAAAAAGAGGTTAAGGCTGCACTGTTAAAGCAGTTTCAAAAATCAAAAATCCCAACAAAAATAGTCCCTGGAAACAAGAAAATATACTCAGGTAAATCAAGAACTTTTGAGAAAAAATTCTCCGATAAGTACTGGAAAGATAATCCGAACGCCAAATGTTTTAAGTGTAACGCCCTTCTAACGCCGGCCACTCGTTCCATCGACCATAAAGTTCCTTGGTCGAAATATTGTCTTTCAACAGATCAACAGTTCGTCTGTAGTGGGGGGACTCACTACGAGGTGGCTTTGACCGAAGATTTTCACGACCGCTTCCAGGACCCCAAAAATCTCCAGCCAGCATGTCAATCATGCAACAGTTCCAAGGGAGGTCCCAAGGGCAACGATGGTATTGCGCCGCGCAAGCTCCCGTTAAAGGATCAGACGTGTCCGGGGCCCGGCTGCAAACTGCCCAAGGCTGTGTAACGCTCTCCGGAAGGGAAACAGGGGCCAACCGCTCCTGTCTCTCCTTCCGAAGAGGTCGATCAGGCTGAAGACCCCGATCAGGTCATGTTGATGATGATGGTCTTCTTCTCGGTGAAGTGCTCAAGCATCGCTTCCAGGGTGGCTTCCTTGCCCAGGCCGCTGCTCTTGATGCCGCCGTAAGACAGGTTGGGTTGCACCACCAGGTTCTGGTTGACCTGCACGAAGCCGGCCTCCAGGCGGGTGGCGGCGCTCATGGCGGTCTTCAGGTCGCGGGTCCAGATGGTCGCGGCCAGACCATACTCGGAGTCGTTGGCGGCCTCGATCACGGCGTCGAAGTCCGTGAACTTCAGCACGCAGCACACCGGCCCAAAGATCTCTTCGCGCACGCAAGGGGAGTCAGGATCGATGTTGGAGAAGATCACCGGCTGGATGAACAGGCCCTTCTTCAGCGCAGGATCATCGGGCAGGGCCGAACAGACGTTGGCCGTGCCGTCCTTCTTACCCTGTTCGATGTAGCTTTTGACCTTCTCGAACTGGCCTTCGGAAATGATCGTGCCGATGTCGGTTGTCTCGTCCAGCGGGTCGCCCATCTTCAGCGCGTTGACCTTCTCGGTCAGGCGGCTGACGAACTCGTCGTGGATGCTTTCATGGACATAGATGCGCGACGAGGCGGTGCAGCTCTGGCCCTGGCGGGTGAAGCGCATGCCACCCACGGCACCGGCGATGGCGCGGTCCAGGTCGGCGTCGCCCATGACGATCATGGGGCTCTTGCCACCCAGTTCCAGGGTCACGGGGATCAGCTTTTCGGCGGCCGCCTTGTAGACGATCTTGCCGGTTTCGACCGACCCTGTGAAGGTGATCTTGCCGACCTTGGGGTGGCTGACCAGCGGCGCGCCGCATTCCGGGCCAAAGCCCGACAGGATGTTGAAGCAGCCCTTGGGCAGAACCTCGTTCATGATCTGGCAGACGCGCAGAACCGTCAGCGGGGCTTCCTCGGCCGACTTGACGACCACGGTGTTGCCGGCGACCAGGGCCGGGGCGACCTTGAGCGCCATCAGCAACAGCGGCACGTTCCACGGAATGATCGCGCCGACGACACCGATCGGCTCACGCACGGTCACCGTCAACATGTCGGGGTTGAACGGCACGCTCTCGCCCTTGAGTTCCGACCCCAGACCGCCAAAGAACACGAAGGCATCGGCCAGAACGCTGGCTTCGATGCGGCTTTCGGTGCGCAGGGCCTTGCCGGTCTCCAGGGCGATCAGGCGGCCGAGTTCATCGACATGGTCCATCAGGCGGCGACCACACTCGGACACCAGTTTGCCGCGTTCGCGGGCCGGCATCTTCTTCCAGGCCTTCTGGGCCCGCGCGGCGGCTTGGACGGCACGATCCACGTCGGCGGCATCCCCGTCGGCGGCGGTGCCGATCACGGCCCCGGTGGCCGGATTGACGACGTCAAAGGTCTTGCCGGATGCGGCAGGAACCATTTCGCCGTCAATCAGGTGCAGGCCGGAAAGGGTCTTGGCGAGCGCGAACGGGTCGGACGTCATCTGGATGGACATTAATAACTCCAATATCTTGGGCGTTTTCCCTAAGGTCTTTTCTTGCCTAGGCCATGATGTAGCCGGTGGGCAGCGTGGACAGGAAATCGGCGAAAACGTCGCCCTGCACGTTGACGTGGCGATGCATGGCCTTGGCGGCGGCGTCGGCGTCGCCGGCCACCACGGCGGCGACAACCGCCTTGTGCTCGGCCAGGGACTCGTGGACGCGGCCCGGACGGTTGAGCTGGTGGCGGCGGTAGGGCGCAGTGCGGTGATGCAGGCTGCGCGTCATCTCTTCCAGCACCCGGTTGTGGCTGCCGGCGTAGATGGCATCATGAAACAGGCGGTTGTTGCCGTAGTAGGATTCCAGGTCCTGCCGCTCGGCCAGGGGCTCGGCGGTTTCGGTCAGGCTGGCAAGGTGGCGGCGTTCCACATCGGTCATGCGGCGGGCGGCCAAGCGGGCGCACATGCCCTCAAGCTCGGCCATGACCTCGAACATTTCGATCAGGCGGGGCAGGGTGATGGTGGCCACCACGGCACCCTGACGCGGGCGCACCTCGATCAGGCCCGAGGCTGAAAGCTGGCGCAAAGCCTCGCGTACCGGCGTGCGGGACACGCCGAACCGCTGGGCCAGGGACTGTTCGTCGAGGCGATCTCCCGGCTTCAGGTCGCCGGAAAAAATCTCTTCCTCAAGGGTGCGGCGCAACTGGTCCGCACGGGTCGGCGTATGCTTGGCCATGGGGCTCTGTCTTTCTTTCTTGGCCGGCCGGCCCGCGCCCCGTCATGCATAATGGGGATCGGGCTGGGGCTCTTAACGAGTCCTCCCGGCGATGATTGTATACAGAAGCAAGATTTTTGGTATCCAAAAAAATAGCATCTGCGGGTTTCGTTCGGTACGCGGAGGACGCCGGGGTATGGTTCCCGTGGACGACAACAGGAGGGTCTTATGAGCGAGCAGCCGCGTCTACGTTCGGTGGCATGTCTTCGGGCGGAAGGGTTCCGTCGAATGGTGTACTGGGAGTGGGGCAACCCGCACAACAAGAACGTCGTCGTCTGCGTCCACGGCCTGACCCGAAACGGCCGCGATTTCGACTGGCTGGCCCGCGCGCTCAGTGATCGCTACAAGGTGATTTGCCCGGACGTCCTGGGCCGCGGCCAGAGCGACTGGCTGGACGATCCCATGGGCTATAGCTATGCCTATTATCTGGCCGACATGGCAACGCTGATCGCCCGCACCGGTGCCGAGCAGATCGACTGGGTCGGGACCTCCATGGGCGGCCTGATCGGCATGATGCTGGCGGCCAGTGACAACAGCCCGATCCGTCGTCTGGTCCTCAACGATATTGGTCCGTTCATTCCCGAGGCGGCGCTGGAGCGGCTGAAGGAGTACGTCGGCAAGGACCCGACCTTTCCGAACCAGGACGAGGCCGAAAAGTACCTGCGCACGGTCCACGCTCCCTTCGGCGCGTTGACCGACGAGCAGTGGAAGCACCTGACACAGAACGGAATGCGCCTGCGTGAGGACGGCCTGTTGTCGCCAGCCTACGATCCCGCCATCGCCGACCCCCTGAAGGCGCAGCCGCCGCAGGACGTGGTGCTGTGGCCGGTGTGGGACGCCGTGACCTGCCCAGCCCTGATCCTGCGCGGCGCGGACTCGGACCTTCTGCTGCCGGAAACGGTGGGCGAAATGCGCAAACGGGGCCCCGGCTGCGACGTCGAGGAGTTCGAGGGCGTCGGCCATGCTCCGGCGCTTATGGATGCCGATCAGATTTACACGGTGGACACTTGGCTGCTGGATCAGGACGCCAAGGAGAAGTAGATGCGGGCTCTGCCCGCGCCCGCCAGGAGCCACGGGCTCCTTGACCTCGGGAGTTGGCAGAAGGCCGCGCGCAGCGCATCAAATGCTATAGGTATCTGCCTGCGGCGCAAGAAGTAGGGGTAATCTAAAGAAACGGGGTCAAGGGGGCTCGTGGCCCCTGGCGGGCCTGGGCAGAGCCCATCCTTTACTTTCCTGCCAGCAGCCTCGCTGCTTCCACCGCCGAATACGTCAGGATCACATCCGCCCCGGCGCGCTTGAAGCACAGCAGGCTTTCCAACACCACGCGGTCGTTGTCGAGCCAGCCGTTGCCGACGGCGGCCTTGAGCATCGCGTACTCACCGCTGACCTGGTAGACCCAGGTCGGCACGCCAAAAGTTTCCTTAACGCGCGCCAGGATGTCGAGGTAGGGCATTCCGGGCTTGACCATGACGGCGTCGGCGCCCTCGGCGATGTCCATGGCGACTTCGCGCAGGGCTTCGTCGCTGTTGGCGGGGTCCATCTGGTAGGTCTTCTTGTCGCCGCCCTTGAGCGCCCCGCCCGAACCCACGGCGTCCCGGAACGGCCCGTAGAAGCCCGAGGCATACTTGGCGGCATAGGACACGATCTGGACATGGTCGAACCCTGCGGCATCCAGGGCGTCGCGGATGAGGCCGATGCGGCCGTCCATCATGTCCGACGGCGCGACGATGTCGCAGCCGGCGCGGGCCTGGACGACGGCCTGATGGATCAGCATGTCCACCGTCTCGTCATTGACCACGAAACCGTCGCGGACGATGCCGTCATGGCCGGTATCGGTGTAGGGGTCGAGCGCGACGTCGCACAGCACACCGAGGTCAGGGTGCGCGGCCTTGAGGGCGCGGACGGCGCGGCACACCAGATTGTCGGGGTTGGCTGCCTCGGTCCCCTCGGTGCATTTCAGGGCTGGGTCGGTGCGCGGGAACAGGGCGATGGCGGGAATGCCTAGCGCCTTGGCCTCGCCGGCCGCCTCGACCAGGGTGTCGATGGAGTAGCGGACCACGCCGGGCATGGACGGCACCGGCTCGGTCTGCCCTTCACCCTCGATCACGAACATCGGCCACACCAAGTCATCGACCGACAGGGTGTTTTCCGACATCAGGCGCCGGGACCACTCGGTACGGCGGTTGCGGCGCAGGCGGGTGCTGGGGAAGGCTCCGATCGGGGCGGTCACGCTGTCTCTCTTATTTCTTGATTAAAAACATGCGGAGCCACGGGAAAATCCCGCGGCTCCGCACTTCTTTTACGCCTTGGCGAGCGCCTGGTCCAGATCGGCGATGATATCGTCGATATGCTCGATACCGATGGACAGGCGGACATAACCCGGCGACACGCCCGCAGAGGCCTGTTCCTCGGCCGAAAGCTGCGAGTGGGTGGTGGTCGCCGGATGGATGGCCAGTGAGCGGGCGTCGCCGATGTTGGCGACGTGATAGAACATCTCCAGCCCGTCGATGAACGTGCGGCCGGCGTCCAGGCCGCCCTTCAGCTCGAACCCGATCAACCCGCCGTAGCCGCGCTTCAGGGCCGCATCGGCGCGGCGCCGCAACTCGCCGTCCTGAAGGCCCGGATAGATCACCCTGGTGACCTTGGGATGGGCGTTGAGGTAGTCGGCCACCTTGGCGGCGTTTTCGCAGTGGGCGCGCATCCGCAGGGGCAGGGTCTCGATGCCCTGGATGATCTGCCAGGAATTGAACGGGCTGATCGCCGCGCCCATGTCGCGCAGCAGGCACACCCTCATGCGCAGGATGTAGGCGATGGGGCCCAGCGGCTTGACGGCCTGGGTCCACACGGCGCCGTGGTAGCTGGGGTCGGGCTCGTTGAGCAGCGGGAAGCGCTCGGCGTGTTTCTCCCAGTCGAAGTTTCCGCCATCAACGATGATGCCGCCGATGGAGGTGCCGTGGCCGCCCATCCACTTGGTGCCCGAATACATGACGATGGCGGCACCCAGTTCCAGCGGCTTGCACAGGATGGGGGCGGCAGTGTTGTCCATGATGAGCGGCACGCCGATCTCGCGGCCGATGGCGGCGACCTCCTGGATCGGGAAGACGTTGAGCTTGGGGTTGGGCAGCGTCTCGGCGTAGTAGCAGCGGGTCTTGTCGTCGGTCATGCGGCGGAAGTTCTCGGGGTCGGCGGGGTCGGCGAACCGGACCTCGATCCCAAGGTTTTTCAGGGTGTTGGCGAACAGTGTCCAGGTGCCACCGTAAAGGTCGGTGGAGGTCACGAAGTTGTCGCCGGCCCGGCACAGGTTGAGCACGGCGAAGGTCGAGGCCGCCTGGCCCGAGGCCACGGCCAGGGCTGCGACGCCCCCCTCAAGAGCCGCCACGCGCTGCTCGAAAGCGTCGTTGGTCGGATTCATGATCCGGGTGTAGATGTTGCCCAGTTCCTTGAGCGCGAACAGGTTGGCCGCGTGGTCGGCGTCGCGGAACTGGTACGAGGTGGTTTGATAGATCGGGACCGCCACGGCATTGGTCGTGGGGTCGGCGCGATGACCGGCGTGCAGGGCCAGCGTTTCCGGATTCGTGCTCTTGACGGCCATGAAGGGTCCCTTTTCCTATGCTTTGCGCGCGGCACGCTGCCGCATAAGGGAGAACCTTAAAGCCGCCGTGCCGCCTGTCAAGGAATACGGTCGTGTTGGTGTTGTTCATGCGATTTCAACATAGTCGTATCGTAAATAACCCATGTATGGAATGTTTGCATTTTTTGTATGCAACGTTTGACAGCGGCTTTCCCGGCGGTATCATCGGCCCCATAAGCAGGCGGTCACGCCGCACCAGTGGAGGAAACGGATGGACTTCCATCTCACCGAGGATCAGCGCCAGTTTCAGGACGTTGCCCGCGACTTCGCCCAAAACGAGATGGCGCCGCACGCCGCCGCCTGGGACGCCGACCACACCTTCCCCGAAGCCACCTTGCGCGCCGCCGCCGAGCTGGGCTTCGCCGGCATCTACGTGCGCGACGACGTCGGTGGGTCGGGCCTGTCGCGCCTGGACGCAGCGATCATCTTCGAGGAGCTGGCGGCGGCCTGTCCGTCCACGGCGGCCTACATTTCCATCCACAACATGGCAGCGTGGATGATCGACCGTTTCGGTGCCGACGAGCAACGCCAGCGGTTCCTGCCCAAGCTCTGCACCATGGAGCACTTCGCCAGCTATTGCCTGACCGAACCGGGGGCGGGATCTGACGCTGGAAACCTCAAGACCCGTGCCGAGCGCGACGGTGACCACTACGTCCTGAACGGCGAGAAGGCGTTCATTTCTGGCGGTGGGCGATCCGACGTCTATGTCGTGATGGTGCGCACCGGCGGGCCGGGGCCCAAGGGCATCTCGACCGTGGTGGTGCCGGCCGGCACGCCGGGCTTGAGCTTTGGCAAGCAGGAAGAAAAAATGGGCTGGCACAGCCAGCCGACCTCCTCCGTGGTGTTCGAGGATTGCCGGATCCCGGTTGCCAATCGCCTGGGCGAGGAGGGCGAGGGGTTCAAGATCGCCATGATGGGCCTCGACGGCGGTCGCCTGAACATCGGTTCGTGCTCGCTTGGCGGGGCGCGGGCGGCCCTGGCCCATGCCCTGGAGCATGTGCAGGTGCGCAAGCAGTTCGGCAAGGCGCTGGCGGAATTCCAGGCATTGCAGTTCATGCTGGCCGACATGGAAACCGAACTGACCGCCGCCCGGCTGTTGCTGCACCGCGCTGCGTCGGCCCTGGATGCCAAGGAACCGGACGCCACGAAGCTTTGTGCGATGGCGAAGCGACTGGCAACCGACACCGGTTTCAAGGTATGCAATGATGCGCTTCAGCTTCACGGTGGGTACGGTTACATCCGTGAGTATCCCATCGAGCGGCTTCTGCGTGATCTGCGCGTTCACCAGATCCTCGAAGGCACCAACGAGATCATGCGGGTCATCATCGCCCGCAAGATGCTCGACTGAGGCTTCCGGGGCCGGAGAACGGGCAAGTTTTCGTTTGGGAATCAGTCCGTAATTGGCCCCGCAATCAGATTCGAGGAACCGGCATGTCGCAGCAGCAAGACCTGGAACAGGATCAGGAGATCGTCGTCAGCGTGGCGGACGGAGTGGGGCGCATCCTGCTCAATCGGCCCAAGGCGTTGAACGCCCTGACGCTGGACAAGATCCGCGTCATGGACCAGACGCTGCGGGCCTGGGCCGAGGATGACGCCGTGCACTGCGTGGTCATCGAGGGCGCTGGCGACAAGGCGTTCTGTGCCGGTGGCGACATCCGCAAGCTCTACGACGCCGGGAACGCTGGGGACAAGGCGTTCCTCAGCGCGTTCTTTGGCGAGGAATACCGCCTCAACCGTCTCATCAAGATGTTTCCCAAGCCCTATGTCGCCCTGATGGACGGCATCACCATGGGCGGCGGAGTCGGCGTTTCGGTGCACGGGTCGCACCGGGTGTGTTCCGAGCGCACCGTGTTCGCCATGCCCGAAACCGGCATCGGCATGCTGCCTGATGTCGGCGGGACCTATTTCCTGCCGCGCCTGCCGGGCGCTACCGGCATGTACTTGGCCCTGACCGGCGCCCGCATGCGGGCTGCGGATTGCCTGTATACGGGCGTTGCCACGCATTTCGTGCCCCATGAGCGGCACAAGGAAGTGCTGGCCGCCCTGTGCGAGGCCGAACGCAATGCGACCACCCACGAAGACATGCAGACGGCGGTAACCTGCGTCCTCGACATGTTCTACGAGGAGCCGGGCGCGGCCCCTCTGGCCGTGCAGCGCGATGCCGTGAAGCGGTGCTTCAGCGGCGGCTCGGTCGAGGAAATCCTCAAGAACCTGCAAGACGAAGGCGGCGAGTGGGCGGAAAACACCCTGGCCACGTTGCACACCAAGTCGCCGACAGCGCTGCGCGTGGCCTTCCGCCAGATGCAGGTCGGGGCGCAACTGGACTTCGACCGCTGCATGCAGATCGAATACCGCCTGTCGCAGCGTCTGGCCGGATCGCCGGATTTCCTGGAAGGCGTGCGCGCTGTCATCATCGACAAGGACAACGCCCCGCAGTGGAACCCGTCGACCCTCGCGGACGTGGACCCGGCCGGCGTCGATGCCCTGTTCGCCCCGCTGCCGGACGGCGACCTCAATCTCGAATAATGAAAACAGACCCTTAGGGAGGATAGCATGGCCACCATCGGATTTATCGGCCTCGGCAACATGGGCGGCCCCATGGCCGCCAACTTGGCCAAGGCCGGCCACGCCGTGAAGGCGTTCGACCTGTCCGACGCCGCGCGGGCCAGCGCGGTCGAGGCCGGCTGCACGGCCGCCGCCTCGGTGGCCGAAGCCGCCAGCGGTGTCGAGGTCGTGGTGACCATGCTGCCGGCCGGACCGCATGTGCGGTCGGTCTACACCGGCCCCGACGGGGTTCTCGGCGCGGCCGTCAAGGGCACGCTGATGATTGATTGCTCGACCATCGACGTGGACAGCGCGCGCGCCGTGTCCAAGTCCTGCGACGAGGCAGGCATGATGATGGTTGATGCTCCGGTGTCGGGCGGCGTTGCCGGCGCGGCCGGCGGCACCCTGACCTTCATGGTCGGCGGGTCCGAAGCCGCTTTCGAAAAGGCCAAGCCGATCCTGGAAGCCATGGGCAAGACCATCGTCCATGCCGGTGGTCCGGGCAACGGGCAGGCGGCCAAGATCTGCAACAACATGCTGCTCGGCATCACCATGATCGGCACCTGCGAGGCCTTCATGCTGGCCAACAAGCTTGGCCTGGATGCCCAGAAGCTGTTCGACATCTCGTCCAAGGCGTCGGGCCAGAATTGGTCCATGACATCCTATTGCCCGGTGCCGGGTCCAGTGCCGACCTCGCCGGCCAACCGCGATTATCAGCCGGGCTTTGCCGCCGATATGATGCTCAAGGACCTCAAGTTGGCCCAGGAGGCCGCGGCGCGGGCCGGTGCCTCGACCCCGTTGGGCGCCAATGCCGAAGCCCTCTACCAGTTGTTTAGCAACAACGGGCATGGCGGGCTGGACTTTTCCGGAATCATCAAGATGATCGGTGGTTTGGACACCTGAGAAAAAGCGGGCAATCATGAGCGGTAAACAGAGGCTGAGGGATGACAGCCTGGGTGAGGTTCTGCTGGAATTCCAGGTTTTCGGCGCATCAACCCGCGTCGCGGCCATCCACGTCGCATCCAACACCGAAGTCCAAGTGACTTGCCCGACATCCTACACGACCTTCACCAAGACTCAGGCCGCCATCCGCAAGTTGCGGTACGTTCTGAGCAAGACGTAAGAAAAAGGGCCGCTCTCGTGTGAGGCGGCCCTTTCGCATGGCGGGACGGCATGAACGGTCAGGGGGTTACTACCTTGCGGGGGCGGCCGCGCGGGCGGGGCGCCGGGGTTTCCTCGACCGGGCGGCGACCCAGGCCGATGTCCTTGGCGAACTGCGAGCGCTGCGCGGCGTAGTTCGGGGCGACCATCGGGTAGTCCGGCGGCAGGCTCCACTTGGCGCGGTATTCCTCGGGCGTCAGGTTGTAGGTCGTGCGCAGGTGCCGTTTCAGCATCTTCAGCTTTTTGCCGTCCTCAAGGCAGATGAGGTAATCGGCAGTGATCGATTTCTTGAGCGGAACGGCTGGGCGAAGGGCCTCGACGGCTGCCGGGACATCTTGGACAGCCGCCGAAAGCGCGGCGAAAACCGTCTGGATTACCTCGGGAATCTGGGCCGAGACAGTCTTGTTCTGGCCCACGTATGCCGTCACAACCTTGGCAGCCAAGCGGAGCGTTTCATCCCTGGTGGGGGGCAGAGCAGAGTGTTCCGGCATGGAGATCGTCCCTCGCGCTGATGTTATCGTATAGACTCTGTGCCACCGAACTGCGTTCATGTCAATCCATCGACCGGATTTTGGTGAAGTCTATTCATGCACTATTGCGGCTTGACTTGTGTCGCTCGACCAGCCGACGGTGCCGCACCCGATGTCGTGGTGCGTTGGCAATCGCGGCGAACATATGGTAAGACGGCGCAAAGAACCCTTCCTCTTTCTGCGCGGAAACCGAGACATGCCGGCTGAAACCATTGCCTTTGCGTCCGACCACGGCGCCCTCGACCTCAAGGATTTGCTCAAAATGCATGTCGAGGCCAAAGGCCTGAAGGTCCTGGAACTGGGCACCACGACGACAGACTCGGTTGACTATCCCGACTTCGCGGACGCCATGGCGCAGGCCCTCAAGGATGGCCGCGCCACCCGTGGCATCCTGCTGTGCGGGTCGGGCATCGGGATTTCGATTGCCGCCAACCGCCACCCGCATGTGCGGGCCGCGCTGATCCATGACGCCTATGGCGCCCGTATGAGCCGTCAGCACAACGATGCCAATGTCCTGGTGCTGGGCGGCCGGACCACCGGACCCGAGATCGCCAAGGAGTGCGTGGACATCTTCCTGTCCACTGATTTCGAAGGCGGCCGCCACCAGGGCCGTGTCGACAAGATGAGCCGCGCGCCGCAGGGCTGAACCACGCCTTCGCCACGCACCGCAGCACAAACGGCCCGCCAACGGCGGGCCTAGTTCCCATGATGGACCCCGACGAGGAACCTGACGCATGTCCTACGCCGTTCCCTCCACTTTCTTCACCCAGTCGCTGGCCGACGCCGATCCCGCCATCATGGGCGCCGTGCGCCGCGAGGTGGCCCGCCAGAAGGACCAGATCGAGCTGATCGCGTCCGAGAACATCGTCTCCATGGCGGTGCTTGAGGCGGCCGGGACGGTCCTGACCAACAAGTACGCCGAAGGCTATCCGGGCAAGCGTTACTATGGTGGCTGCGAGTTCGTGGACGAGGCCGAGGCGCTGGCCATCGCGCGGGCCAAGGAACTGTTCGGCTGCGAGTACGTCAACGTCCAGCCGCACGCCGGGGCCCAGGCCAACGGCGCCGTGATGCTGGCCCTGACCAAGCCCGGCGACACCATCATGGGCATGAGCCTGGCCGCCGGCGGCCACCTGACCCATGGCGCCCCGCCAGCCCAGTCGGGCAAGTGGTTCAACGCGGTGCAGTACGGCGTTCGCCGCGAGGACGGCCAGATCGACTATGACGAGGTCGAGACCCTGGCCGTCGAGCACAAGCCGACCCTCATCATCTGCGGGGGCTCGGCCTATCCGCGCGTTATCGACTTCGCACGGTTCCGCGCCATCTGCGACAGGGTCGGCGCGCTGATGATGGTCGACATGGCCCACTTCGCGGGCCTGGTGGCTGGTGGTGTGCACCCCAGCCCGCTGCCCATCGCCGACGTGGTGACCACCACCACCCACAAGACCCTGCGCGGCCCGCGCGGCGGCATGATCCTGTCCAACAACCCCGACATCGGCAAGAAGATCAACTCGGCGGTGTTCCCCGGTTTGCAGGGCGGCCCGCTCATGCACATCATCGCCGCCAAGGCCGTGGCCTTTGGCGAGGCCCTGCGGCCCGAGTTCAAGGGCTATGCCCAGCAGGTCGTGGACAACGCCAAGGCCCTGGCCGAAGTGCTGATGCAGGGCGGCCTGGACATCGTTTCGGGCGGCACCGACACCCACCTCATGCTGGTTGACCTGCGGCCCAAGGGCGTGACCGGCAACATCGCCGAACACAGCCTGGAGCGGGCCGGCATCACCTGCAACAAGAACGGCATCCCGTTCGACCCGGAAAAGCCGATGGTGACCTCGGGCGTGCGCCTGGGCACCCCGGCCGGCACCACCCGCGGCTTCGGCGTGGCCGAGTTCCAGGAAATCGGCCGCCTCATCGTCGAGGTTCTCGACGGTCTGGCCGCCAACCGCGAGGACAACAGCGCGGTGGAAACTTCGGTGCGGGCACGGGTCGAGGCGCTGTGTGCCCGTTTCCCGATCTACCCGACCCTGGGCTGATCGGGCTCATCTGAGAGGAGGGGGCGTCGATGCGCTGTCCGTTCTGCGGCAATGAAGATACCCAGGTGAAGGACTCGCGTCCCACCGAGGACAACACCGCCATTCGCCGCCGCCGATTCTGCCCGGCCTGCTCGTCGCGTTTCACGACCTTCGAGCGGGTCCAGTTGCGCGATCTGGTCGTGCAGAAGAAGAACGGCCAGCGCGTCCCCTTTGACCGCGACAAACTGGTCCGCTCCATCAGCGTCGCCTGCCGCAAGCGCAAGGTGGACGAGGAGCGGATTGAGCGCATTGTCAGTGGCATACAGCGGCGTCTTGAGAGTTCAGGTGAGACTGAGATTCCCTCAACCATGGTCGGTGAAATGATCATGGAGGCGCTTCAGAGTCTCGACCAGGTGGCTTACGTCCGCTATGCCTCGGTGTATAAAAACTTCCGCGAGGCGAAGGACTTCGAGGACTTTGTTGAGACGCTTGGTGGTGGACAGGACAACGACGGCTGACCTCGGACATATGGACGCCGCCCTGGCGCTGGCGGCGCGGGGGTTGGGGTCGGTGTGGCCAAACCCGGCGGTCGGCTGCGTGATCGTGCGTGATGGCCGGGTGGTCGGGCGTGGCTGGACCCAGCCGGGCGGCCGCCCTCATGCCGAGACTGAGGCTCTGGCCCGCGCCGGGGCCGCCGCGCGTGGCGCCACCGCCTATGTCACGCTGGAGCCTTGCAGCCACCACGGCAAGACGCCGCCCTGCGCCGACGCCCTGGTGGCAGCCGGAATTACACGGTGTGTGGTCGCCTGCACCGACAGCGATCCTCGGGTGTCCGGCCAAGGGGTGGAGCGGCTGCGGGTGGCCGGTATCACGGTTGACGTGGGCCTGCGCGAGGCCGAGGCGCGGCGCCTGAACGCCGGATTCTTCAAGCGCGTGGAGGAGGGGCGCCCGCTGGTCACCCTCAAGATCGCCACTTCGCTGGATGGCCGTATCGCCACCCGTTCGGGCGAAAGCAAGTGGATCACCGGCCCGGCAGCGCGGGCGCGGACCCACCTGGAACGCGCCCGGCACGACGCCGTTCTGGTGGGGAGCGGCACCGTCATTGCTGATGACCCGGATTTGACTTGCCGTATGCCGGGGGTGGACCCTCGCCCGGTGGTTCGCGTGGTGCTGTTGGGGCGCACGCCGGTTCCTCAAAACGCGGCGATGCTGGCCTCGGCCGCAACGGCGCCTGTTTGGCTCTATGGTGCCGATGGGCAGACCGCATCGGTGTCTGCGCTGGTTGAAGGGCTCACGGTGGCGGGGGGGCGCGATGGACGCCCGTTGCCCCAGGCCGTGCTGCATGACCTTGCCAACCGTGGCATCACTCGCCTGATGATCGAGGGCGGCGGCCGCGTGGCCGCGTCGTTCCTGGCGAGCGGTCTGGTTGATCGGTTGGTGTGGTTCCGCGCGCCCAAGGTGATTGGCGGCGACGGACTTCCGGCGGTGGCTGATTTGGGGCTTGACCGGCTGGCCGACTGCCCGGATTTTGCTAGGCTTGCCGTTGAAGACGTCGGCGGTGACGTGGTTGAAGTCTACGAGAGGCGCTGATGTTTACCGGAATCATCACTGACCTGGGCAAGGTCGCGCGCGTTGAGCGCAAGGGCGACGACGCCCGGTTTGAATTCGCCACCGCCTATGATATGGCCGGCGTGGCAATCGGCGCGTCCATCGCCTGTAACGGCGTGTGCCTGACCGTCATCGCCAAGGGCGACCATACATTCGCCGTCGATGCCTCGGCCGAGACGCTGTCCAAGACCACCCTGGGCACCTGGACCGAAGGGACCGCCGTGAACTTCGAGCGGGCGCTGGCCGTCGGCGACGAGTTGGGCGGCCACATCGTGTCCGGCCATGTTGATGGCGTGGCGACGGTGGTTGCCGTCGAGCCGGCCGGAGAATCGGTCCGCTACACGTTCGAGGCGCCGCAGGCCCTCAAGAAATTCGTCGCGCCCAAGGGGTCGGTGGCACTCGACGGCGTGTCGCTGACCGTCAACGAGGTTGACGACGCCCGCTTCGGCATCAACGTCATCCCGCACACGCAGCAGGTGACCACTTTCGGCGGCCTCGTTCCGGGCGCCAAGGTGAACATGGAAATCGACATGCTGGCCCGCTACGTGGCCCGGCTGATGGACAAGGACTGAAACCCGTGGTCTACAGTGATTACCTGTCGCCGATCGAGGAAATCATCGAAGAGGCCCGCAATGGCCGCATGTTCATCCTGGTCGATGACGAGGATCGGGAGAACGAGGGCGACCTCGTCATTCCGGCCCAGATGGCCACGCCCGACGCCATCAACTTCATGGCCACCCACGGCCGTGGGTTGATCTGCCTGTCGTTGACCGGCGAGCGGTGCCGTCAGCTTGACCTGCCGATGATGCAGGCCCACAACCAGTCCCGGCTGGCCACCGCCTTCACGGTGTCCATCGAGGCGACCGAAGGCGTGACCACAGGCATTTCGGCGTCCGACCGCGCCCGCACCGTCGCTGTGGCCATCGACCCGACCAAGGGCAAGCACGACATCGCCACGCCCGGCCACGTCTTCCCGCTGATGGCGCGCGACGGCGGCGTCCTGGTGCGAGCCGGGCACACCGAGGCGGCGGTGGATATTTCCCGTCTCGCTGGCTTGAATCCGGCCGGGGTGATCTGCGAGATCATGAACGACGACGGATCCATGGCCCGGATGCCCGATCTGGTGACATTCGCCCAGCGGCACGGCCTGAAGATTGCCACCATCGCCGACCTGATCGCCCATCGCCGGCGCACCGAACGCCTGGTCCGCAAGGACGTCGAGGCCGAGTTCGAGTCCGTCCATGGCGGCACCTGGAAGATGTCGGTCTACGTCAACACCCTGGCCTATGCCGAGCACATCGCCCTGGTCAAGGGCGACATCACCAGCGGTGGGCCTGTTCCGGTGCGGATGCACGCCCTGCATGTCCTCGACGATGTGCTGGGAGACGTCCACGGCGGTCGCCAGGGGCAGCTTCAGGCGGCCATGCGGATGATCGCCGAAGAGGGCCGGGGCGTTGTCGTGCTGCTGCGCGAGCCCAACCGCGCCACCTTGTCCGACTCCTTACGCGAACGCCTGGGCGAACCGCGCCACGAGGAGCGTCTGGTCGATTACGGCGTCGGGGCGCAAATCCTGCTGGACCTGGGGGTGGGCGACATGGTCCTCTTGTCCAACACCGAGAAGCACATCATCGGGCTGGACGGCTACGGGCTGAAAGTCGTCGAGCGGCGGGACATCAAGACCGGGGAGGAGTGAAGCATGGCGGGGGGACCGCGTATTCTCATCGTCGAAGCGCGCTTCTACGAGGACATCGCCGACCACCTCGTGAAGGGGGCGGTGCAGGAACTGACCGCGCAGGGGGCCGGCTACAAGCGGGTCATCGTGCCGGGCGTCCTGGAACTTCCGTCCGTGGTGCGCTTTGCCATCCGGGCGATGGAGTTGCGCGCCACCGACACGCGTTTCGCCGGCTATGTGGTGCTCGGCTGCGCCATCAAGGGCGAGACGGACCACTACGAACACGTCTGTCGCGAGGCCATGAGCGGGATCCAGAAACTTGCCCTGGATTACTCCCTTGCGGTCGGCAACGGAATCCTTACCTGCCAGACGCGGCAGCAGGCGATGGACCGGGCCCGCGTGGACGGCAAGAACCTGGGCGGCAAGGCTGCGAAAGCCTGTCTGCGCATGATCAACATCAAGCGGGAATTGGGCCTGTAAGGCCAAAGCCATGATCGAAAAGCAAAAATCAAACTCCGCGCTGCGCCGTGGCGCGTCGCGGCTGGCCGCCGTTCAGGCGCTGTATCAGATGGACATGTCCGGCAACCGCATTGACGATGTGGTCAAGGATTTTCTCAGCGGTGCTATTGGCGGCGAAGTGATCGAGGAGGACCTCGACCTCGAAACCGAGGAAGTCGTTCCCCTGATCGAACTGAACGCCGAGATGTTCTCGGTCCTGGTGCGCGGCGCTGCGGCCATGCGCGACCGCCTCGACGAGGTGATCGCCAAGTCGCTGTCCAGCGGCTGGGAAGCCGACCGCCTGGAGCCCATTCTGCGCAATATCCTGCGCTGCGGGATCTATGAGCTGCTGGAGCGCGAGGAAGTCCCGCCGCGCGTGGCGATTTCCGAATACGTCGGCATGGCCCGCGCCTTCTATGACGCGCCGGAGGCCGGCATGGTCAACGCCGTGCTCGACCGTCTGGCCCGTGAAGTGCGGCCCGATCAGATGGACGCGGCCCGTCCGGCGCGGCCGATGCAGACCAAGCCTGGCACCGGCAAGCCGTCCCCCAACCGGGGTGGCAATGACCCGGCGGGGTGAGTTTGAACAAATCGCGGCGCTGTTCGCGCCGTTGACCCGCGGCGATCCCGCAGCCCTTGGGCTGCGGGACGACGCGGCGGTCCTGACCGTTCCGCCCGGCCGCCAGATCGTGATCACCACCGACGCCATCGTCGCCGGTGTTCACTATCTGCCCGACGATCCGCCTGATCTGGTGGCGCGCAAGCTGGTGCGCGTGAACCTGTCCGACTTGGCCGCCATGGGGGCCGAACCGGTCGGTCTGTTCGCCGCCTGCGCCTTTCCCCGCACCTGTACCGATGCCTGGGCCGAGGCCTTTGCGCGTGGTCTGGGTGAGGATGGCGAGGCGTTTTCCGTGCCGATCCTGGGCGGGGACACCGTCGCCACACCCGGACCGGCGGTGTTTTCGCTGACGGCCCTTGGCACCCTCCCGACCGGCCAGGCCCTGCGCCGCGCCGGAGCGGCGGCGGGCGATCTATTGGCTGTCACCGGCACCTTGGGCGATGGCGCCTTCGGGCTGCGCGCGGCACGCGGAGAGCTGGACGGGGGGCTTGATGCCGAGTCCGTGGCGTGGCTGGCCGACCGCTACCGGCTGCCGCAACCGCGCCTGGGCATGGGCGTGGCCCTGCGGGGGATCGCCTCGGCCGCGATGGATGTTTCCGATGGTCTGCTCCAGGACCTGGGGCACCTGTGCCGTGCGTCGGGCGTAGGAGCGGAGGTGACCGTCGGCACCTTGCCGATCGCGCCCGCCGTGGCGGCCTTGCAGGGCAGGGATGACTGGCTGGAGGTTGTCGCCGGGGGCGGCGACGATTATGAACTGTTGATCGCCGTGCCGCCGCACCGCCGGGATGCGCTGCTGGCTGCGGGGCAGGCGGCTGGGGTGGCCGTAACGGTCATCGGCCACTGCACGGCCCAGACCGGCGTCCGTCTGCGCGGCGCCGACGGCGCATTGATTGAAGGCCTGGGGCAGGGCTTTCGGCATTTCTGAGGGGGACGTCGAGAATGATCCGCTTGCTCGCAATTGTGGTCGCGCTGGTTTTTGCGCTGGCCGGCGGCGGGGTGGGGCTGATCCATTTCGGCTACCTGCCCGACTACACGGGCCTTATCAAGCCGGCGGTGAGCGAGACGGAGCCTGCGGCACCGCCGCCCGTCCCCCGAGTCGAACCGGTCTTCCAGCACATCGCGCCGTTCCTCATCCCGGTCATCCGTGACGGCCAGATCGAACGCAGCATGTACATCGGCCTGCGCCTGCGGGTGACGCCGGGGCAAGGCGCCCACGTCACGATGCACCATGCCCGCCTGCACGACGTCTATATGCGGGTGCTGTACGAAATGGTGCCCGAACAGCTCGAACGGCGGCAGACATTGGATCTGATGGCCCTCAAGACCCGGCTTCAGGACGTGGCCGACCGGCTGTTGGGCGCGGACATGGTCGAAGAAGTGATGTTTCAGGCCGTTTTCGAACGCTGACCCCTGGCGAGTCGCGGCCTGTTCTAGGCGGGCCGAACTAAATTAGACACAGTGAATATTTTGAGTCGCTCGATAGTTCTCCCATCAAGGTCACGCTGCGCAATCCCCATGAAGTCCTAATCCGTTTTGAATAGGATGCGCTTTGTGCGGACCTTGCGCGGTTGTGTTTCTTCTGTCACGCTTTTCGCCGACCCGACCGATCACCTTACAGGAGGAGGGTATGGCCGCTGCCTACGTGTTCGTGATCGCCTGCGGCGTCTTGGCTCTTGGCTATGGCGCCTATGCCGTTCGCTCCGTACTTGCCGCTGGAACCGGTACTGATGAAATGCGCCGCATCGCAGCGGCCATTCAGGAAGGTGCCTCGGCGTATCTCAACCGTCAGTACCGCACCATCGCCATCGTTGGCGTTATCATCGGCATCCTGCTGGGCCTGCGTCTGGGCTTTCACGTTGCCGTCGGCTATTTCATCGGCGCCATCCTGTCCGGGGTGGCGGGGTATGTGGGCATGCTGGTTTCGGTGCGCGCCAACGTTCGCACCGCCGAAGCCGCCCGCAGCGCCGGCCTGGAGCAAGCCCTTGGAGTCGCGTTCCGCTCTGGCGCGGTGACCGGCATGTTGGTGGTCGGCCTGGGGCTGCTGGGGGTGGCGATCTACTACATCATCCTGCGTGGCACCGGAATGGAGGCCCGCCCCATCCTTGAAGGCCTCGTGGCCCTGAGCTTCGGCGCCTCGTTGATCTCCATCTTCGCCCGTCTGGGCGGCGGCATCTTCACCAAGGGCGCCGACGTCGGCGCCGATCTGGTCGGCAAGGTCGAAGCCGGCATCCCCGAAGACGACCCGCGCAACCCGGCGGTCATCGCCGACAACGTCGGCGACAACGTCGGCGACTGTGCCGGCATGGCGGCCGACCTGTTCGAAACCTATGCCGTGACGGTGGTCGCAACCATGTTGCTGGCCTCCATCTTCTTTGCCGGCACGGCGCAGGAACTGATGATGCTCTATCCCCTGATGATCGGGGCTGTGTGCATCATCGGGTCGGTCATCGGGACGTTCTTCGTGCGCCTCGGGCCAAAGAAGAACATCATGAACGCGCTGTATCGCGGATTCATCGCCACGGCGGGCATATCGGCCGTGCTGATCGTGTTCGTGACCTTCCTGCTGTTCGGCTTCGGCGAGGGTTATGCCCAGGTCGGTGGCGGCGACGTGGTCGGCCCGTGGAACCTGATTGCCTGCGCCCTGGTCGGCTTGGTGGTAACGGGCCTGCTCATCTGGATCACTGAATATTACACCAGCACCGAATACCGTCCGGTTCGTTCGGTGGCCAGTGCATCGACCACCGGCCACGGCACCAACGTGATCCAGGGTCTTGCGGTTTCCATGGAGGCGACGGCCTTGCCGGTCCTGGTCATCGCCGCCGGCATCCTCATCGCCCATGCTGCGGCCGGCTTGTTCGGCATTGCGGTGGCGGCAACGACCATGTTGGCCCTGGCCGGGATGGTGGTGGCGCTGGACGCTTATGGTCCGGTGACCGACAACGCTGGCGGCATTGCCGAAATGGCCAATCTGCCCGAGGACGTCCGCAAGATCACCGACGCCCTGGACGCCGTGGGCAACACCACCAAAGCGGTGACCAAGGGCTATGCCATCGGGTCGGCCGGTTTGGCCGCGCTGGTCCTGTTTGCGGCCTATACCGAGGACCTGCGTCACTACTTCCCGGAATTGGACATCACGTTTCGACTCCAGGATCCCTATGTGGTCATCGGCCTGTTCATCGGCGGGTTGTTGCCCTACCTGTTCGGCGCCATGGGCATGCAGGCCGTGGGACGCGCGGCAGGGGCCGTGGTGGTCGAAGTGCGCCGCCAGTTCAAGGAAATCCCCGGCATCATGGAAGGCACCGGCAAGCCCGAATACGGCCGCTGCGTCGACATGCTGACCAAGGCCGCGATCCGCGAAATGGTCGTGCCGTCACTGCTGCCGGTCCTTGCCCCGCCGGTTCTGTTCGGGGTGATCTGGCTGGTGGCCGACCAGCAGTCGGCCTTCGTGTCGGTGGGGGCCATGCTCATGGGCACCATCGTCACCGGCCTGTTCCTGGCCATCTCCATGACCTCGGGCGGCGGGGCATGGGACAATGCCAAGAAGTATATTGAAGACGGCCACCACGGCGGCAAGGGCTCGGACGCCCACAAGGCTGCGGTGACCGGGGATACCGTCGGTGATCCCTATAAGGACACCGCCGGCCCCGCCATCAACCCGATGATCAAGATCACCAACATCGTGGCCATCCTGCTGCTTGCCCTGGTCGCCGCGTAGATCTGACGAAAAGCCGCAATAATGAGAGCCCCGGCGGTCGTGCCGGGGCTCTTTGTTATACTGCCCGGCAGATGAAATGATCCTTGGCCTGCGGCTGACGCGGCCAGGGCTGCCGCCCTAACTCGCCTGGAGAAAGCTCCAGACCTTCTTGTTTTTATTGAAAAAAGAAAAGGGGCCTGGGGCACCGCCCCAGCGGGTTTCGGGCAGCGCCCGTCCGCGACAGCGGAACTGAGGATCATCTCATCCGCCGGCCGGTATTACTGCGCGGCGCCGTCCTTATTGAAGCGCCCGACGTTGCCGAGCATCTGCTGGATGACATTGAGTTCGTTGCCGGCCGTGGGGGTGGTGCGTTCCACCAGGACGACCTCCGTGCCGTCCTCCTTGTTGAGGCGCGTCATCTGGTCGACTTTTCCAGCCGGATCAAAGCGAATGGCGATCACCGACCGCTCCAGTTCCTTGGTCGAGTAGACTCCGTACTGGGTGGTCCGTCCGCCGATGTAGTACCAGACCTCGCCATTGTCGAACAGCGACGTGGATGACGGCGAACCCAGCAGAGAGGCCACCTGCGGGCGGCTCGTCTCGCCGGCCACCACCTGGTCCAGCACGGACTGGGTGGGCAGGTTGCCGCGCGGGGTCACGTCGGGCGAGCACGCCGGCAAGATCACCGCCAGCGGGGCCAGAACCGCGAGCACCGGAAACAGGCTGCGCAAGGAGTGCTTGGGCAAGGAGTGCTTGGGGGGCATGGCTGTCCTCAGGTCTTCCAGTCCCGCAACGGGACATTGTCAACGAGTCCCGGAACGGGACATTCTACGGGTCCCGAAGCGGGACGTATCGTTTCCTGGTCCTGTTTATAACGCACCCCATGGCCCGGAGGGAAGCGCCCCGCACCGGTTGAGTTGCGCTCTCCAATGGAATGCGTCGTTGCCCCGAGGCCCATTGTGCCCTAAATGAACCAGCCAATCCCGTGGCGTACTGCATTTCGTCGCCGCCAACCGTGAGGACGACCCGGTGTTTCTTCGTCTGTTCAGGGGCCGCAAGTGGGCCGACAGCGCCTATGCCATCTATGGCGCACTGGTCGACCAGGCGCGCAAGCCCGCGTTCTACACCCGCCTCGGCGTACCCGACACCGTTGACGGTCGCTTCGATCTCATCTGTCTGCACGCGTTTCTGGTTATCCGGCGCTTGCAGGCCGAAGGCGGGGAGGCGCCGGTCCTTGCCCAGAAACTTTTCGACACCATGTTCAAGGACATGGACCGCAATCTGCGCGAGATGGGTGTCGGCGACCTGGGCGTTGGCAAGCACGTCAAACGCATGGCCAAGGCCTATTACGGCCGTGCCGCAGCCTACGAGCATGGGATGGCCGCCGGCCGCGAGGCTCTGGAGTCCGCCCTGCGCCGCAACCTCTTCCGTCTGTCCGAGCCGACCGAGGAGCAGGTGCGGGCCGTGGCGGACTACACCATCGCCCAGAGCGGGCGGCTGACCGTGCAGCCCTTCGCGGACCTGACCGCGGGGCGTCTGGGCTTTGCTGAGCCGCCTACGGTGACCGACCACAACGAGATACCGTCATGACCGATATCACACCCGAATTTCCACGCCCGCTTCCGGTGGAACGCCTGCCCAACGAGGGGCGCCACCTCATGATCGAGGCCGATGCCATGGAGCGTGCCGCGCTCGCCAAGCGGTTCGGCCTGGATGCCGTCGAAGCCCTGGAAGCCAAGGTGCACGCCAAGCCGTTTGCCCGTGGCGAGCTGGTGCGCCTGACCGGCCACCTGACCGCCCGCGTCACCCAGACCTGCGGCGTGACCCTGGTGCCGGTGCATTCGGATGTGACCAGCGACTTTGAGATGGTCTTCACCTTCGCGCCGCCGGTCCCCGACGCCGTGGAAGTCGAACTGGATGCCGAAGCCGAGGACCCCCCTGAACCCATCGTGGAGGGGGTGATCGACGTCGGTGAAGTTGTGGCTGAGCAGTTCGCGTTGGCCATCAATCCGTTTCCGCGCGCGCCTGGAGCCGAGTTCCAGCCGCCGCCCGATGAAGATCCCGCTTCGGCAAGTCCTTTTGCCGCGCTTGCAGCGCTTCGCAAGCGGAAGTAAAAGCGCCGTGCGCGGCGCTTCGCAAGGGGAAGTAAATGCGCCGTGCGCGGCGCGGTGCAAGCGAAAGTAAAGGCCCCGCTTGCAGCCGGGCGCAAGCGGAAGTAAACGTAGTCCTACGCGTCGTTCCAGGGATGCCTTGCGGTGCGTTACATTTTTGTATAATAAGGCTGGCTCCCGATCACGCCCTAACCGAGAGATGCGGAAAAATGGCTGTTCCGAAGAAGAAAGTGTCCAAGTCGCGTCGTGACATGCGTCGTTCGCATCACGCCGTCAGCGCCGGTGCCCATGCCGAGTGCAAGAACTGTGGTGAACTCAAGCGCCCGCATCATGTCTGCGGGTCCTGCGGTCACTATGATGGCCGTGAGGTTGTTGCCGCGGAAGCGGTCTGAGGACGCCTTTCGTCTCCGTGAGCAAGGTCGCCGGCTTTATAGGCGGCGGCCTGCCCGTGGACACAGTTCTCATGCTGCCAACAGAGCTAATGCGGTCGAGGGGGTCGTGGGTTGAACGCTCCGCTCATACTCGCTCTTGATGCCATGGGGGGCGATTTCGCCCCCGATATGGTTTGTGAAGGTGTCAAGATCGCGCGCAAACGGTACCCGAACGTGCACTTCCTGCTGTTTGGGGACGAAGCGAAGATCGAGCCGCTGCTCACTGACAAGCAGCGGGCGTATTGCACTGTCCGTCATACGGCCGACGTCGTCACCAACGACGACAAGCCGTCCCAGGCAGTCCGCACCGGGCGGAAGTCCAGCATGTGGCTGGCCATCAAGTCGGTGAAGGAAGGCGAGGCGGCGGGTGTCGTTTCGGCCGGAAACACCGGCGCCCTGATGGCCATGGCCAAGTTGAACCTGCGCACGTTGCCGGGCATCGACCGTCCGGCCATTGCGACGCTTCTGCCCACCCGGCGTGGGGAAAGCGTCATGCTTGACCTTGGCGCCAACACCGAATGCGCGGCCAACAACCTGGTCGAGTTCGCGGTGATGGGCGAAGTGTTCGCGCGCTGCCTGCTGGGGCTGGAGCGTCCGCGCGTCGGGCTGCTCAACATCGGCTCCGAAGAACTCAAGGGAACCGAGTCCCTGCGTCAGGCCTCGATCACCCTGCGGGAGTCTGCACCGCCGACCATGGATTTCCACGGCTTCATCGAAGGCGACGATATCGGCGCCGGCACGGTGGACGTGGTGGTCACCGACGGCTTCACCGGCAACGTGGCCCTGAAGACGGCGGAAGGGACGGCCAAGTTGTACAGCTCGTTCCTGAAAAGTGCCTTCCGCTCCAGCCTGCTGGCCCGGCTCGGCTACCTATTGGCCAAGGGGGCGTTGGACCGCGTGCGGCAGCGTACCGACCCACGTCGCTACAACGGCGCCATGTTCCTGGGCCTGAACGGTATCTGCGTGAAGAGCCATGGCGGGACCGACGCGGTCGGTTTTGCCAACGCCATCGGCGTCGCGGTCAACCTGATCGCCCACGACCTCAACGAAACGATCAAGGAAGAGTGCCGTCACCTGGGCGAAACGCGCCAGGGGCCGGACGACCTTGATGAAGCTAAGGCAGCACAAGCCTGATGGTTATCCGCTCCGTCATCGTCGGTACCGGCGCCTGTCTTCCCGAACGCATCGTCACCAACGCAGAGATATCCCGGATGATCGACACCACCGACGAGTGGATTGTCGAGCGCACCGGCATTCGACAGCGTCATTTGGCGGGGGACGGGGAAAAGACCTCAGACCTCGCCCTGGGAGCTGCCCGCAACGCGCTGGCGGCGGCCGGAGTCGATGGCCGTGACGTCGATCTGATCATTCTAGCGACGGCAACGCCCGACCAGACCTTTCCGGCTACCGCCGCTGCCGTGCAGCGGGAGCTTGGTTGCGTCGGGATTCCGGCGTTCGACCTGCAGGCGGTGTGCTCGGGCTTCGTCTATGCTCTGACCGTGGCGGACAATTTCATCAAGGCAGGCCAAGCGCGCACCGCGCTGGTGATCGGTGCGGAGACGTTCTCCCGAATCCTCGACTGGACCGACCGTGGCACCTGCGTGCTGTTTGGCGACGGGGCCGGGGCGGTCGTCCTGAAGGCCGAGCAGGGCGAGGGGACCACCGACGACCGGGGCATCCTGACCACCCACCTTCACGCCGACGGGCGGCAGAACGATCTTCTGTATGTCGATGGCGGCCCGTCCTCGACCGGCACGACCGGCCATTTGCGCATGCACGGCCGGGAAGTGTTCCGCCATGCGGTGGTCAATCTGGCGGCCGTCGTGCAGGAGGCCCTGGAGGCGACCGGCCTGACCAGCGACGACATCGATTGGCTGGTGCCGCACCAGGCCAACAAGCGAATCCTCGACGGCACGGCCAAAAAGCTGGGCATCTCGCCGGACAAGGTGGTGGTGACCGTGGATCGCCACGCGAATACCTCGGCGGCGTCGATTCCCTTGGCCTTGGCCGAGGCGGTGGCCGATGGCCGAATCCAGCCCGGTCAACTGGTGCTTCTGGAGGCCATGGGCGGCGGATTCACCTGGGGTTCCGCTCTCGTCCGCATGTAGGGCCTATGACCCGACAGCGGCTGTTTTGGCCGGCCGTTGCGGTCCCGTTCCTAACTTCTTCTCCGCGTCAAGGCCATCACGCAACTCTCTGATATTGACGGGTTTACCGTCCCGGAGTTACCGTCAAGGTTCAACAGGCCTTGTGGGATGTAGCGCCATGTCTGGACAAACGATCACCCGCGCTCAGCTCAGCGAATCGGTGTACCAGGAAGTAGGGCTCTCGCGGAACGAATCCGCCGAGCTTCTGGAAATGGTCCTCGACGAGATTTCCAATGCGCTGGCCGAGGGTGAAGCGGTCAAGATATCGTCGTTTGGCAGCTTCTCGGTGCGCGAGAAGGGCCAACGGATCGGCCGCAATCCCAAGACCGGCGAGGAAGTGCCGATCCTGCCACGGCGGGTTCTTGTCTTCCGGCCGTCCCAACTCCTCAAGGCCCAGATCAATTCCGGCTCCAGCAACAGGATCGAAGCCTGATGGCGACCTCTGCGCAGGCCCCGACGAATCCGGGCCTCGACACTCCGAAGGACGACGAGAACCGTCGCTCAGCCACCAAGTCCGAGGCGGCTTTCCGCACCATCAGCGAGGTGGCCGACGACCTTGACGTACCGCAGCATGTCCTGCGCTTCTGGGAAACCAAGTTCAGCCAGATCCGTCCCATGAAGCGGGGCGGCGGGCGGCGCTACTACCGTCCTGAAGACGTCGGCCTGCTGCGCCGTATCCGCGGTCTGCTGTACGACGACGGCTTCACCATCAAGGGCGTGCAGAAACTGCTGCGCGACGGGGCCATCAAGGGGCAGGCTGCCGGAGAAGACGCGCCGCCACCGCCGCCGGTGGCGGCCGAACTGGCGTCGGCTGATGCGACGACCGGGTTTGCGGACCCCATCGAAGCCATCGAGGATAAAGCGGCGCGTGGTGTGCTGAGTGACCATGCACGGGCGGAAATCCGCGATGTCATCGCCGAACTGTGTGCCGTGCGGGACATGCTCGCGGCCCGTTGAGCAGGCTTTTTCAGGGCTTGAACAGAGCCTGGAAAAAGAAACGGAAAAGACCTTTTTAGGGCGTTGCATCCCATACAGGGTATGGCTATAGTGCGCCTCCCCGGCGGTGCCGGGGTCCCCCAAGCCCGCCCCAACGGGGCGGTGTCTTAAGGTCCGGTCACACGGACCTCACGCACGGTCGGAGCGTAGCGCAGCTTGGTAGCGCACTTGACTGGGGGTCAAGGGGTCGCAGGTTCAAATCCTGTCGCTCCGACCAATTTCTTCCCATGGTACGGGATGGGCCTTACGGCGGATATGCAGCGCAGACCTTCCTAGGTTACACTTAAACCTCAAGAGGAAGAAGGCGCGCCCGCGATGGATCTCCTGCAACCAATTCTCGCCGCTGTCAGGCCCGTGCCGCCCGGCCTTACGCCGATCCGAGGCCCGCGCGCGGTCACGCCGGCGGGCGAGGGGTTCGGCAGCCGCCTGGCCGAGGACAGAACTCCTGACGAGGCCACGCCACACGGCACGCCGTCCGCACTGGCGCCCCCGGCACGACCAATGTTCTTCTCGCTGCTGTCCGATGGCACGCAGGACATGCTGCGGCAGATGTTCGTGCGCGGACTGTCTTATCGCATTGATGACACAGGACCGAACCGCAGCAATGACGCCCTTGCAGCCGGCCCTACAACCGATGGCGAGACGAGAAACACCCCGTCCGGACCCGCCCGCAGAGCAGAGTTCGGGGTTTTCACCATGGGCGGCGGCACCCAGGCGCCGGATGGCTCCCTCGCGGGCCTGCTGCGCCGCGCGACCTTTGCCTATGCTCAGGGTCTGAGCGCAAGCCCGGCGTTTCCCTTTGCCCGCCCGGCCGAGACACTGAACATGGTTGCCTGAGCCACTTACAATGACCGTACTGTCCCGCCCCCTGCGCGTCACGGCGGCCATAACGCCGCATGGATTCGGGCACGCCGCCGTGATGCTCGCGGTCCTTGAGGCGCTGGACCAGCAGGCGGCCATCGACGTCACCTTCCTCACCACGATCCCCGAGGCACTGTTGCGCACCCGGTGGGGGCGACCGTGCCGCGTGGTGGTGCACGGTGCCACGACGGATTTCGGGATGTTGATGACATCGTCAACCGGCATCCGTGTGGCCGAAAGCCTGACGGCCTACGTGCAAGCACACGCCCGGTGGGACGCCGTGGTCGCCGAGGACGCTGCCGTCCTGGTCGAAAGCGCACCGGATGTGGTGGTAAGCTGCATTTCCTACGCGACGCTGGCTGCGGCGCAGAAACTGGCAATCCCGAACATTGGCCTCGGTCCCTTCACGTGGCGGGAAATCCTTTCCGCCTACGATGACCATTCGCCCGCCGTTGCGGCCGTGCTGGCCACCATGAAGAAGGTCTATGGCGCGGCCGATGCCATGATTGCAACGACCCCGGCTGTTGCCATGGATCTGCCCAACCTCCGCACCGTCGGCCCGGTTGGTCGGCCGGGCAGGTGTCGCCGCGTAGAACTGGGGCTGGACGAGGGTGAGCGCGTCGCCCTGGTGGCATTGGGTGGGATCGCCGAAGACCTGCCACGGTGGCCCAAGGTCACGGGCTGGCGCTGGCTGATGCCGGACGAAATTTCAATGGGTGTGTCCGACGCCATTGCCTCGGTTGACGCCGTCATCACCAAGCCCGGTTACGGGACCTTTGTCGAGGCCGCCTGCGCGGGGGCGCCGCTACTCTACCGTGATCGCCCGGACTGGCCGGAGACAGCCGGCATGGTCCGGTGGCTGTCCGGGCATGTGCCGTGCCTTGGTGTCGATGCCGAAACGTTCTCGACCGGCCGTCTGGAAAATCACCTACATATGTTGATGCAGGCCCGCCGGGGTCCGCTGGCGCGGCCGGACGGCAACCATCAGGCAGCGGAAATCATTAGAGAATTTTGTCCCGCCACGGCCCGTCATATCTCCGCGACGGGCGCCCGGAGAGAGAATCCATGAGCCCGTGCATCGTTTACATGACTGCCAGCGACCGCGACGAGGCATTGCGCATCGGCCGGGCGCTGGTCGAGGAACGGCTTGCCGCGTGCGTCAACGTGCTGGGAGAGATCACGTCGATCTATCGCTGGCAGGACGCCGTGCAACAGGACGGTGAAGTCGCCTTCATCGCCAAAACGACCGAAGACAAGGTCACGGCGCTGGCCGAACGGGTAAACGAGCTGCACTCCTACGACTGTCCCTGCGTCGTCGCGCTGCCCATCACGGCCGGAGCGCCAGCATTTCTATCGTGGATTCAGGACAATTGACCGACTGTATAGCACCGGATAGGGTAGGTGGACTCGCGACCGAGGGGGCAGCGTGCTTGAACTTCTGATTATCGCCATGATCCTGGCCTATCCGTACCGGATGTGGCGGCGAAGGCATGAGCGGCGCCAGGGCCGCATCGACGCCGCGTTCAATCGCGCCCGCTTGATCAGCCTGAGCGGCACCAACTCGACCGGCAGAACGTAGGGGCCCTGCTGAGTTTGAGGAAGGCCTGGGCGTCCACCCCATCGCAAAAGGCCGAGGTCCAGAAGGCCGCGCCTTATAGGCGCTAACTTTGGTGAAGGAAAGCGGGCTCTGCCCGCGCCCGCCAAGGGCCGAACGGCCCTTGGGACCCATGAAATGAGCGTTTCCACGCCTTGCGCCGCAGGCAGATGCTCTCTCAGCATTAACAGTGTGCTGAAAAACACAACTTCAATTTCGTCCTTCCCGCGAAGGAGCTTGTGAAAGAATTCCCTGGTTGATTTCGATTCACCAAAACTAGACCCATCGTTCCCGCGCAGGCGGGAACCCAGGGGCCGCAGAAACAGTCCTATGAGGCTCTTTAAGCCATTGACGGTAAACGGTTATATCTGCGGCCCCTGGGCACCCGCCTGCGCGGGTGCGACGATCAGGGTTTGCTTGAAAGAGATTTTCAGCAGCCTGTTAATGCGCTGCGCGCGGCTTTCTACTGAGGCCAACACCCGAGGTCCAGGAGACTGCGTCTCCTGGCGGGTCCGGGCAGAGCCCGGCGTATGTTAGCGCCTAGATGCTCAGTGCGTCTCAGGCATCAGGACGGTTGTCACGGCCTGTGCGGCGATGCCTTCGCGTCGGCCGGTGAAGCCCAGCCCCTCGGTGGTGGTGGCTTTGACGCTGACCCGTTCCTCCGGCAACTCCAGCAGGTCTGCCACGCGCGACACCATGGCGGCCCGGTGGGGTCCGACCTTGGGGGATTCGCAGATGATCGTGACGTCCACATGGGCGATGCGGCCGCCCAGGGCGCGCACCATGTCGCGGGCGTGGGTCAGGAACAGCGCGGACGGGGCGCCTTTCCAGCGCATGTCGGATGGCGGGAAATGGCGGCCGATGTCGCCGGCCCCGACAGCGCCGTAAAGCGCATCGGCCAGGGCGTGAAGCGCGACGTCGGCGTCGGAATGGCCTGACAGACGCGCCGTATGGGGCACCTCCACGCCGCACAGGGTCACCGACTCACCCTCCACAAAACCATGTACGTCGAAGCCAAACCCGACCCGTGGCAGCAGCAGGGCAGGGGCCGCGCCGTCGAATGCGGTCATGTCGTCGGGCAGGGTGATCTTGCGGTTGGCCTCGTCGCCTTGAACCAAACACACCCGGCCGCCTGTCGCCTCGATGACGGCGGCGTCGTCTGTCAGGGCCTGTCCAGTGCCGGCGCGATGGGCGTTCAGCAGCGTATCAAACCGGAAGCCTTGCGGGGTCTGCGCCCGCCATAAGCTGTCGCGCGGGACGGTCGCCGTGATGGTGCCATCGGCTGCGGCGCGCTTGAGGGTATCCGCCACCGGCAGGCCCGGCACCGCGCCATCGGCATCGGCCAGTCCGTCGAGCACCCGGCTGACAAGCGCACGGCTTAGGAACGGGCGCGCGGCGTCATGCACCAGCACCGCATCAAAGCCCATGCCCTCAAGACTTTCCAGGCCCAGGCGCACCGACTCCTGGCGCTCTGCTCCGCCGGGCACGGGGTCCAGCACGTTCAGGCCCGACGCTGCGGCATCGTACAGCGCGCGATCATCCTGATGGATGACGGCTCGCACCGCGCTCACGGCCGGATGCGCGGCGAGAATGGCCAAGCTGTGGCGCAGCACCGGGCGCCCGTCCAGAAGACAGTACTGTTTGGCAAGGCCGCCGCCAAAGCGGGTGCCTCGGCCGGCGGCGACGATCAGGGCGGCAACTTTCATGAGGAGCCTCGAATGAACCGGGGGCAGGGCGGATACCCTAACAGAGCAGGCGGCGGACAGGGAGTCCCGCAGACGTGTTGATAAACGACATAAAATACTTTTATCAGAGCGCTGAAAATAAACGATATATAGAATTTTTAAGCGCTCTTCTGTGCTGCGGCAGGGTGATTGTGTTTCGCGATGAAACGGCTATGATCGGCCCATGCTTCCTGGACTCCTTCATAGCGTCACTGCGCTTCTGACCATGGTACCGGCGACCATTCTCGGTCTGCGGCCCGATTTGCGGCGCGATGCCGCGTTCTGGGCCTCGGTCGGGCTGGCCTTTGTCGGGCCGGCGGTCATCGGCATCGCCATCCTCGGCGGCGCCTGGGTCAGCGGGCTTGCCCCGGCCTTGTGGGTGAGCATCGCCGCGACCATCCTATTGTTCGCCATCGGTTCGGCCGTGGTGCCGACCTTGTGGCGGCTGCTGCCGTTGCTGGCGCCATACCTGCTGGTGCTGGGGCTGATCGCCACGGTGTGGCAACATGCCCTGGGCGCACCGCTGGCCGAGGCTGCGCCGACCGGCTGGGTACGCATCCACATCACCGTGGGCGTGCTGACCTATGCGCTGCTGACCTTGGCGGCGGTGTCGGCGTTGGCGGCTTTCCTTCAGGAACGGGCGCTCAAGCGCAAGCAACCCAACCGGCTGACCCGCCAGTTGCCATCGGTTGCCGATGCCGAGCGGACGTCCACGCTGCTCCTGGGCCTGTCCGAGGTCGTGCTTGGCCTGGGGCTGATTTCCGGTATGGCCGTCGAGTGGCTGGAGAGCGGCCAGTTGCTGACCCTTGACCACAAGACCCTGCTCAGCATCCTGGCCTTTGTGATTATTGGCGGGCTGCTCGCCGCCAAGCACTTCACGGGGGTGCGGGGCCGGGCCGCCGCGCGGTTCGTGCTGCTGGCCTATCTGGTGCTGACCCTGGCCTATCCTGGGGTGAAATTCGTCTCCGGCGTGCTGGTCGGTTGACCTGCCTAATTTTCGGGCTGCACGTTTAGGATTTGCCTTTCCAAGCCATGCCTATTTATTATGCAGCCAAACGCGCCCTTGCGTGTCCCCTGATGTAGCGCGCCCCTGCGCCTCCCGTGATGCCGAGTCCATGATGACCCTTGCGCTTGCGCCGTTGCGTATCGGCCCCCTCACCATTGATGCTCCCGTGTTGCTGGCCCCCATGTCCGGGGTCACCGACATGCCGTTCCGTCGATTGGTGCGTCGTTTCGGGGCCGGTCTGGTTTATTCGGAAATGATCGCCAGCAGCCAGATGGTGCGCGCCCACCGCGATACCCTGCGCATGAGCACGCCGTGCGCCGACGAATTCCCCATGGCCGTCCAGCTTGCCGGCAATGAGCCGAGCATGATGGCCGAGGCGGCGCGCATGAATGCCGACCGGGGGGCGGCGCTGATCGACATCAACATGGGCTGCCCGGTCAAGAAGGTGGTCAAGGGCTACGCCGGATCCGCCCTGATGCGCGACGAGGTCCTGGCCGGACGCATCCTCGAATCCGTGGTGCGCGCCGTGGACGTGCCGGTAACCCTGAAGATGCGCCTGGGGTGGGATGACGCCAACCGCAACGCCCCGACCCTGGCCCGCATCGCCGAGCGCAGCGGCATTGCGCTGATCACGGTCCATGGCCGGACGCGCTGCCAGATGTATACCGGCCACGCCGACTGGACCGCCGTGCGGGCGGTGCGCGAGGCGACGCCCCTGCCGCTGGTGGTCAACGGCGATATCACGGGGGTTGCCGATGCACGGGCGGCTCTGGCGGCTTCGGGCGCCGACGGGGTGATGATCGGGCGGGCCTGCCAGGGGCGGCCATGGCTGCTCGGTCAGGTGGCCCGCGCACTGGCCGGCGGCACGGCGGAAGCCGACCCGGCTCCGGCTGAACGGCATGCCATTCTCCGTGAACACGTCGAGATGCTGCTGGAGCATTACGGCACCTACAAGGGTCTGCGCGTGGCCCGCAAGCACGTTGCCTGGGCCGTCCACGGATTGCCTGGGGCGGCAACCTTCCGCGAAGAGTTCAACCGTGAGGACGACGCCATGCAGGCCCAGGCCGCCATCACCGCTTTCTTCGCCCCCATCGTCGACCGCGAGGCCGCCTGATGCCCCCCCGGATGCCCCCCAGGATGCCCGGCCAGATGCCTCGGCCAGGGGCCGCCGCCCCGGCGCCGACAAACGGCGACTACAGCGTCGAGGGCGCGCTTGGCACCGCGCTGGCCAGCTTGCCTCAGGCGGTGCTGGTGATCGACGTCGCCGGCGTGATCCGCTTTGTCAACAGCGCCGGGGAGCAACTGTTCGACAGTTCGGCCCAGCACCTGTGCGGGCAGCGCCTGGATGTGCTGATTCCGGGCGACTCCACCGTCTGCACCCTGGTCTTTCAGGCCCTAGAGCATCGCAGCCCGGTATCCGAGTACGGCACGGTCCTGGAGTCTCTGCGCACCGGAACGCGCACGGTGACCGCTCAGGTTTCGCCCTTGGTTGACCGATCGGGCGGGGTGGTGCTGTCCTTGATGGAGCACACCCTGGCCATGAAGATCGGCCAGCAACTGGCCCATCGCAACGCCGCCCGGTCGGTTACCGCCATGGCCGCGCTGCTGGCCCACGAGATCAAGAACCCGCTGTCGGGCATTCGCGGCGCGGCGCAGCTTTTGGAAACCAGCGCCGCGCCCGAGGACCGCACCCTGACGCAGCTCATCTGCGACGAGGCCGACCGAATCGTAAAGTTGGTGGACCGCATGGAGGTGTTTACCGACCAACGCCCCCTGGAGCGTGACCCGGTCAACATCCATCAGGTCATGGAGCACGTCCGCCGGGTGGCCGAGAACGGCTTTGCCCGCCACGTCCGCTTCACCGAGCGCTACGATCCGTCGCTGCCGCCGGTGTGGGGGCACCGCGACCAGCTTATTCAGGTGTTCCTCAATCTGGTCAAGAACGCCGCTGAAGCCTGTCCGCAGGACACTGCGGAAATAACTCTCACGACATCCTACCAGCATGGCATCCGGGTGCAGCTTCCGGGGTCGGGCACGATGATGAACCTGCCGCTGGTGGTGACCGTCCAGGACAATGGCGAAGGCATCCCCGAGGACCTGCGCCCGCACCTGTTCGACCCGTTCGTGACCACCAAGCGCACCGGCAGCGGCCTCGGCCTCGCCCTGGTCGCCAAGATCATCAGCGACCACGGCGGCGTCATCGAGTTCGACAGCCAGCCGCGCCGCACCGTGTTCAAAGTGATGCTGCCCATCGTCCATACCAGAGCCCCGGCCCTGGCGTGGGCAGACCTTCCGGGGAAGAGTACAGAGCAATGACCGAGACCATCCTGATCGCCGACGACGACCACGGCATCCGCACCGTCCTGACCCAGGCCCTGGGGCGGGCCGGCTATGAGGTGCGTACAACCGGCACCGCCTCGACCCTGTGGCGGTGGGTATCGGACGGCGAGGGCGACCTAGTCATCACCGATGTCGTGATGCCCGACGAGAATGGCCTCGACCTCATCCCGCGCATCAAGAAGCTGCGGCCGGATCTGCGCATCATCGTCATGAGTGCCCAGAACACCCTTCTGACGGCGGTCAAGGCGACGGAACGCGGTGCCTTTGAATACCTGCCCAAGCCGTTCGATTTGCAGGAACTTGTCGGCGTGGTGCGGCGTGCCCTGTCGCTGCCGCGCACGCCCAGCGCCCAGGCCGGGGTGCCGGACGAGGAGGAACGCCTGCCGCTGATCGGGCGGTCCGGAGCCATGCAGGAGATCTACCGCACCCTGGCCCGCCTGATGAACACCGACCTGACGGTGATGATCACAGGCGAGTCCGGGACCGGCAAGGAACTGGTCGCCCGTGCCCTGCACGAATACGGCAAGCGCCGCAACGGCGCCTTCGTGGCCGTAAACATGGCGGCCATCCCGCGCGAACTCATTGAAAGCGAGTTGTTCGGCCACGAGAAAGGCGCCTTCACCGGCGCCCACGCCCGCGCCCTGGGGCGGTTCGAGCAGGCCGAGGGCGGCACCTTGTTCCTCGACGAGATCGGCGACATGCCGCCCGAGGCTCAGACCCGCCTGCTGCGCGTTCTTCAGGAAGGCGAATATACCACGGTTGGTGGGCGCACCCCGATCCGGGCCAACGTCCGCATCGTGGCGGCCACCCACCGCGACCTCAACCAGTTGATCCGCCAGGGCATGTTCCGCGAGGACCTGTACTATCGCCTGAACGTGGTGCCGATCCGCCTGCCGCCCTTGCGCGAGCGGGCCGATGACATCCCCGAACTGGCCGGCCATTTCTTGGCCGCCGCCGCCGCCGAGGGGCTGCCCCACAAGCAACTCGACCCCGGCGCGTTGGATCGCATGAAGCGCCACCGCTGGCCCGGCAACGTGCGCGAACTGGAAAACCTCGTCCGCCGCCTTGCCGCGCTGCACGCCGAGGAGGTCATCGGCGTCGAGTCCATCGAAATGGAACTGGCCTCGGCCGAGCCGCCGCGTCCGACCGAGGCGACCGAGGGGGAGGGGCTGGCTGACATCATCGAACGGCACCTGCGGGTGTTCTTCAGTGCGCATACGGACGGCCTGCCGCCATCGGGCCTGTACGACAGGGTCTTGCGCGAACTGGAACGGCCCCTGATTTCGTTGACCCTGGACGCCACGCGCGGCAACCAGATCCGCGCCGCCCAGGTGCTGGGCTTGAACCGCAACACGCTGCGCAAGAAAATCCGCGACCTCGACATCTCTGTCGTGCGCGGCGTGAAGTAGGGCGTGGCGTGAAATAGGGCTCGCCGAGAGAAAACGCATGAGCAACCAGCAAACAGCGGTCAGCCTGCGCCGGACCCTGATGAAGCTTGGCCTGAGGGCGCGCCGCGCGCGGCTCGGCCGCAAGCTGGCGGTCGCCCTGACGGTAGCGGCGCTGACCTCGGGCGTGGCGACCTATGCGGTGATGACCGGGCTGGCCCCGGTCGAGCCCGAGTCCAAGGCCATCCTGTTCCTGCTCAACCTCGACCTTGTCCTGTTGACCATCCTGGGCGCGGTGGTCGCCCGGCAGTTGGTTCAGGTGTGGATCGCCCGCCGCAGCGGCGGGGCAGGGTCGCGCCTGCATCTTCGGTTCGTCGGGCTTTTCAGTGCGTTGGCGGTGGCGCCTGCCATTCTGGTTGCGGTTTTTTCGGCTCTGTTCTTCAACGTCGGCGTCCAGGCCTGGTTCGGCGAGCGGGTGAGCACGGCGCTGGAGGAATCGCGCGCCGTCGCCCAGGCCTATCTCAAGGAACACCAGCAGGTCATCGCCGGGCAGGTGCTGTCGGTGGCCAATGACCTCAACCGCAATTGGTCGCAGATCCTCAGCACGCCGCAGGCCCTGGAACGTTACCTCAACACCCAGCTCAACCTGCGCGGCCTGACCGAGGCGGTGGTGTTCGATACCGGCGGCAAGGTCATGGCGCGGGCCGGCTATACCTTCGCCCTGCATTTCGAGGAAGTGCCGTACTGGTCCCTGGAACGCGCCGACCAGGGCGAGGTGGCCGTGCTGACCGGCGAATCCCAGGACCGCGTGCGGGCCCTGGTCAAGCTGGACGTCATTCCATCGGCCTACCTGTACGTCGGCCGGTTCGTGGACCAGAGCGTGCTGCAACACATCGCCCGCACCGACAGCGCGGTGGAGCAGTATCAGGCCTTGCAGGAAGGCCGCTCGAACCTGGAGATCACGTTCTCCCTGATTTTCATTATCGTGACGCTGTTGCTGCTGTCGGTGGCCGTGTGGGTCGGGTTGACCCTGGCGACGCGCCTCGCAACCCCCATCGCCGAACTGATCGACGCCTCGGAGCGGGTCAGGATGGGTGATCTTCAGGTGCGGGTGCATGAGACGGCCGCCAGCGACGAAATCGCCGTGCTGTCACGCGCCTTCAATCGCATGACCAGCCGCATTGCCAGCCAGCAGGACAAGCTGCTTGATGCCAACCTCGAACTCGACGAGCGGCGACGGTTTACCGAAACGGTGCTGGCCGGCGTGTCGGCCGGGGTGGTTTCGACCGATCCCGAGGGCGCCATCACCTTGGCTAACCGTTCGGCCTCGACCCTGCTGCACACTGACATGGACGAGTGGATCGGCCGCCCGCTCTCCGAGGCGGTGCCCGAGTTTCTGCAACTGGTGACCCTGGCCGGTCAGCGGCCCGACCAGTCCGTGCAGCGCGAGGTGGAACTGGTCCGCGACGGCCGCGCCCTGACCTTTCTGGTCCGCGTGGTGGTGGAAAGCCAGGGTCTGGACGTCATCGGCCACATTCTGACCTTTGACGACATCACCGAGTTGCAGTCGGCCCAGCGCAAGGCGGCCTGGGCCGACGTGGCGCGGCGCATCGCCCACGAGATCAAGAATCCGCTGACCCCCATCCAGCTTTCGGCCGAACGCCTCAAGCGGCGCTACCTCAAGCAGATCACCGAGGATCCCGAGGTGTTCGTGCAGTGCACCGACACCATCGTCCGCCACGTCGGCGACATCGGCCGCATGGTCGATGAATTTTCGTCCTTCGCCCGGATGCCGAGCCCGGTGTTGCAGCCGGAAAGCCTCAACAGGTTGGTCACCCAGGCCGTGTTCCTGCAACGTACGGCCTATCCGGCCATTAAGTTCGAAACGGCGCTGCCCGACCACCCGGTCGTGGTGATGTGCGATAACGGCCAAATCGGCCGTGCCCTGACAAATCTGCTCAAGAACGCGGTCGAGGCCATCGACGGCCGGGCCGGCGAAAGCTTGCCGCCGGGCCGCATCTCGGTCACCCTGGCCGAGGAACTGGAGGCGGGCGGGGCACGCCGTAGGGTGGTGGTCACCGTGCAGGACAATGGCAAAGGCCTGCCGCCCGACCGGGGCCGCCTGACCGAGCCCTATGTGACCACGCGGGCAAAGGGAACCGGCCTGGGGCTTGCCATCGTCAAGAAAATCCTGGAAGACCATGGGGCCGATCTGATACTGGAAGATGCCCCGGACTGTGGTGCGCGCATTTCCATGGCATTTCATCCCCCGGCCGCGAACCCCGCCCACGGCGGTGGTGCCAGGGTCAACGCCAAGACGACGGAAGGCGGTGCGGTTCATGGCGCGTGACATTCTGATCGTCGACGACGAGGCCGACATCCGGATGCTGATCGCCGGCATCCTGGAAGACGAAGGTTTCGCGACGCGCGAGGCGCCCCATGCGGACGCCGCCCAGGACCTGATCAATGACCGGGCGCCTGGCTTGGTCATTCTCGATATCTGGATGGAAGGCTCCCGGCTGGACGGCCTGGAACTGCTGGAGTGGATCAAGGCCGAGCACCCCGTCGTGCCGGTGGTGATGATCTCCGGCCATGGCAACATCGAGACGGCCGTGCAGGCCATCAAGGTTGGCGCCTACGACTTCATCGAAAAACCGTTCAAGTCCGACCGCCTGCTGGTCATCGTCGAGCGGGCCATGGAAACCGCCCGGCTGCGCCGTGAGAACGAGGAACTGCGCAGCCAGGCTGGCGGAACCATCGACTTGCTTGGGGCCTCGCCGGCCATCCTCCAGGTGCGCCAGGCGGTGGAGCGGGTGGCGCCCTCGGGCTCGCGGGTACTGATTACCGGGCCGGCGGGGTCGGGCAAGGAAGTCGCCGCCCGCATGTTGCACATGCGATCCAAGCGCGCCAAGGGGCCGCTGGTGGTGGTTAACTGCGCGGCCATGCACCCTGACCGCATGGAAATGGAACTGTTCGGCACCGAGCACGGCGCCGATGGCCCCGGCTCGGCCCGCAAGATCGGCATGTTCGAGCAGGCCGACGGCGGCACCCTGCTGCTGGACGAGGTTTCCGACATGCCCCTGGAAACCCAGGGCAAGATCGTGCGCGTGCTTCAGGAGCAGACCTTCGAGCGAGTCGGCGGCACGACACGGGTGGAAGTTGACGTGCGCGTCATCGCCACCACCACCCGCGACCTGCAAGAGGCCATGACCGGCGGCGACTTCCGCGAGGACCTGTACTACCGCCTCAACGTGGTGCCGCTACGCCTGCCATCCCTGAAGGAGCGGCGGGAGGATATTCCCCTGCTGGCCGAACACTTCATGGAGCGCGCCGCACGGTCGGCCGGCACGGTGCCGCGCCGCCTGGGCGATGATGCGCTGGCGGCGCTGCGGGCCTATGACTGGCCGGGCAACGTGCGGCAACTCCGCAACGTCATGGACTGGCTGCTCATCATGGCGCCGGGTGACGCCCGCGAGATCATCCGGGCCGACATGCTGCCGGCCGAAATCGGCGCCCAGGCGCCGGCCGTGCTGCGCATGGAGAAGTCCGGCGAGATCATGTCCCTGCCGCTGCGCGACGCGCGCGAAATGTTTGAACGCGAATACCTCATCGCTCAGGTCACCCGGTTCAACGGCAACATATCGCGCACTGCCGAATACGTCGGCATGGAGCGATCAGCCCTGCACCGCAAGCTCAAGTCCCTGGGTGTGACGGGCGACGAGAGGTCCAAGGGGTGAAACCATGAAGGTCATCATCTGCGGCGCCGGTCAGGTCGGCTATAACATCGCCCGCTACCTGTCAGGCGAAAACAATGACATCACCGTTATCGACCAACGGCCCGAACTGATCCGCAAGATATCGGACAGCCTGGATGCCAAAGCCGTGGTCGGCCACGCCTCGCACCCCGACGTGCTGGAGCAGGCCGGGGTGGGGGACTGCGACATGCTGATCGCCGTCACCCATGCCGACGAGGTCAACATGGTCGCCTGTCAGGTGGCCCACTCGTTGTTCAACGTGCCGACCAAGATCGCCCGCGTGCGCAACCAGTCCTACCTCAATCCCATGTGGGGCAACCTGTTCTCGCGCGAGAACATGCCCATCGACGTCATCATCTCGCCCGAGATCGAGGTGGCACGCGCCATTACGCGGCGCCTGAAGGTGCCGGGCGCGCTGGACATCATTCCGCTGGCCAACAACATGGTGCAACTCGTTGGCGTGCGCTGCCATGCCGAGACGCCGGTGGTCAACACGCCGCTGCGCCAGTTGTCGGTGCTGTTCCCGGACCTGCAACTTGTTGTGGTCGGCATCGTGCGCAACGACCGCGCCATCGTGCCGTCGGCCGACGATCAGATGTTGCCGGGCGACGAGGTCTATTTCGTGGTCTCGCGTGACCACGTCATGCGCGCCATGTCGGCCTTCGGCCACGAGGAGTCCGAGACGCGCCGGGTGGTCATTCTCGGCGGCGGCAACATCGGGCTGTTCCTGGCCCAGCAGATCGAGGCCGAGCACCCCGAAATCTCGGCCAAGATCATCGAACTGGACCGCGAGCGGGCCGAGTTCGTTGCCAAGACCCTCAACCGCACCGTGGTCCTGAACGGCGACGCCCTGGATCCCGAGATCCTGGAGGAGGGCGGCGTCGGCATGGCCGAAAGCTGTGTTGCCGTGACCGACGACGACGAGACCAACATCCTCGCCGCCCTGTTGGCCAAACGGTATGGGGCGCGGCGGTCCATCTCGCTGCTCAACAAGACCACCTACAACAGTTTGATGGGTACCCTGGGCGTAGACGTGGTGGTCAATCCGCGCGCCATCACGGTGTCCCACATCCTTCAGCATGTGCGGCGCGGGCGCATCCATTCGGTGCATTCTCTGCACGAGGGGTTCGGAGAGTTGATCGAAGCCGATGCCCTGGAAACGTCCAGTTTGGTCGGTAAACCCATCCGCGAGGTCAAGCTGCCCAACGGTGTCGTCCTCGGCGCCTTGGTCCGTCAGGGCGAGGTCATCATCCCACGCGGCACCACGGTGGTGCAGGGGGGGGACCGGGTGGTTCTGTTCGCCGCCGCCGATGCCGTCAAGAAGGTCGAGAAGATGTTCTCGGTACGCCTGGAGTACTTCTAGATGAGCCGGTTCGCCTACGTCAACGGCCGCTATGTGCCGCATGCCCAGGCATCGGTCCATGTCGAGGATCGGGGCTACCAGTTCGCCGACGGGGTGTACGAGGTGATCGCCCTGCGCAACGGGCTGCCCGTCGATCTCGGCCTGCACCTCGACCGCCTGAACCGCAGCCTCGCGGCTCTGTTCATCGACGAGCCGATGCCCCGCCGTGCCTTGGTGCACGTCCTGCGTCAGGTGGTGAAAAAAAACCGGGTGCGGAACGGCATCGTCTATGTGCAGGTCACGCGCGGCGTGGCGCCCCGCAACCACCCGTTTCCGCGCCATGTGCCACCGGCCCTGGTCATCACGGCGCGGCCCCGCGTCGGACCTCGGGCCGATCAGGTCGAGAACGGCATCCGCGTCCTCACCATGGCCGACGCCCGCTGGGCGCGCTGCGACATCAAGGCCATCGCCCTGCTGCCGAACGTTCTGGCAAAGCAACAAGCGGCCGAGGCCGGAGCATACGAGGCTTGGCTGACCACCCCCGACGGCTCCGTCACCGAGGCCAGCGCCTCCAACGCCTGGATAATCGAGGCCGATGGTACCCTGGTGACCCATCCGCTGGGCCAGGCCATCCTGCCCGGCGTCACTCGCGCCGTGGTCCTCGACATCGCCCGACAGGCCGGAATTCCCGTGACCGAGCGCCCTTTCACGGTGGCAGAGGCCAAGGCCGCGCGCGAAGCCTTCATCACCTCGACCACGTCGCTGGTCCTGCCGGTGGTGCAGATTGACGACGTGGTGATCGGTAATGGCCATCCCGGAGAGGTGGCGCGGCGCCTGCGGGCGCTCTATATCGACCACATGAGTGGGAAATCCGCCGGTTGGGATGCAGAAGGGCATTTGGGTTCATGACGACGACCGCGCCGGCAGGCATCCTATTCGACTGGGACAACACCCTGATCGACAGTTGGCCGAGCATCATCCAGGCCATGAACACCACTCTGGACGCCATGGGGCACACGCCGTGGACGGTCGAGGAATGCCACGCACGCATCGGCCGATCCATGCGCGAGGCCTTTCCCGAGTTGTTCGGCGAGCGCTGGCTCGACGCCCGCACGGTGTTCCAGGACACCTTTGCCGCCATCCACCTGGACATGCTGGTTCCGCTCGCCGGAGCCGAGGTGATGCTGGCCGATCTTGTGGATCGCGGCCTCTATCTGGGGGTGGTCAGCAACAAGACCAGCGCCTTTTTGCGCACCGAGGCGGCCGCCCTTGGCTGGGATCGCTACTTCGGCCGGCTGGTTGGGGCAGGGGACGCGGCGCGCGACAAACCGGCCTCCGACCCGGTTCATTTGGCCTTGCAGGGGTCGGGGCTGACTGCGGGGGAAAGCGTGTGGTTTGCCGGGGATACTTTGGTCGATATGCAGTGTGGCGCCGACTCCGGGTGCCCCGGCATCCTCATTCATCCGAACCCACCGGGGGCAGAAGCGTTTCCCGGTTGTGCACCGCGGCTGGTTTTTCGCGGTTGCGAAGACTTTCATCATTTCGTCCGCAACCTGCCAGTTCCCAAGCGGGTCGAACAATGATAACGAGAAGGTTCCGATCATCGGGATCCGTCTCCCCCAGGGGGCAACAAGAGCACCGAAAGGGCAAAAGCTGATGTCTAACGAAAAGAGCCAGAACGTGCAGGATGTGTTTCTCAACTACATCCGCAAGAACAAGACGCCGGTTACCGTGTTCCTGGTCAACGGTGTGAAGCTTCAGGGGATCGTCACCTGGTTCGACAACTTTTCGCTTTTGCTGCGGCGCGACGGACATACCCAGCTTGTTTACAAGCACGCAATTTCGACGGTGATGCCGTCCACCCCGATTCAGTTGTTCGAGCCCGCCACCAAGGAAGAGGCCGAGGCTTGATTCCCACTGTCGTGCCGGGGCTTGGCGCCCCGGTGCCGCAGTGCGGTACGGAGGAACTTTGACAGACACCGATCGACTGGCGCGTTCGCGCGCTTTTGTCATTCATCCCGCCCTCCGCCGAGGGCCCGTGGATGCTCGCCTTCCTGAAGCCCGCCTGGATGAAGCAGTCGGTCTGGCCGAAGCCATCGACCTTGACGTCGCCTTGGCCGAGGTCATCCCCGTCAGCAAGTACAAGCCGGCCACCTACCTGGGTACCGGCGCGGTCGAGCGCCTCGTGCCGCTCATTAAGGAGCACGGCGCCGAGCTGGTGGTCATGGACTGCCACCTGTCGCCCGTGCAGCAGCGCAACCTGGAAAAGGCGTTCGAGGCCAAGGTCATCGACCGCACCGGCCTGATTCTGGAGATCTTCGGCGAGCGGGCGCGCACGCGCGAAGGCCAGCTTCAGGTCGAACTGGCCCATCTTAGCTATCAGAAGTCCCGTCTTGTCCGAAGCTGGACCCACCTGGAGCGCCAGCGCGGCGGCCTGGGGTTCGTCGGCGGCCCTGGCGAAACCCAGATCGAGCTTGACCGTCGCCTGATCGGCGAGCGCATCGCCAAACTGCGCCGCGAACTGGACGAGGTCAAGCGCACCCGCGAGCTTCATCGCGCGTCGCGCCGGCGGGTGCCTTATCCCATCGTCGCCCTGGTCGGCTACACCAACGCCGGCAAGTCCACCCTGTTCAACCGGGTGACCAAGGCGACGGTGTTTGCCGAGGACCTGTTGTTCGCCACCCTGGACCCGACCATGCGGTCACTGGAGTTGCCCAGCGGGCGCAAGATCATCCTGTCGGACACCGTGGGGTTCGTCTCGGACCTGCCGCACGAACTGGTCGCGGCCTTCCACGCTACCCTGGAAGAAGTGCTGGAGGCCGATGTCATCATCCATGTGCGCGACATCGCCCACCCCGACAGCGAGGCCCAAAAAGCCGACGTGGAACGCGTTCTGCGCAAGGAACTTGGGCTTGAGGATCAGGTTGAAAAAGGCCTCATAGAGGCTTTGAATAAAATAGATCTTTTGCCTCCGGACGACGCCGTTCAAGTGACCGCGCAGGCCCGCCGTGACGACCGCCTGATTGCGGTTTCGGCGCACACGGGGCAGGGGGTCGGTGACCTCCTCGACCTCATCGACGAACGGTTGAGCATGGCGCGGGTGACCATCGAGGTTTCTGTGCCGGTCAGCGACGGGGCCACCCTGTCGTGGCTCTATCGCAAGGGCGAGATCCTGTCGCGCGAAGACGGCGAAGATGCCATCGCGCTGCTGGTCCGCCTGGACGCCGCCGATGCCGCCCGCTTCGAGACGCGCTGACTTTTTCCCGTAAGCTGACTTTTCCCCGTAAACCGTGTACACTTCCCTTCTACTAGTAGGGGGGAAGTGTCATGGCGACCGCAAAATCCCAGAGCCGCTGGCGTTCGCGCAATCAATTCACCAAGAAACAGCTCAACGTCATGGCGCGGCTGGAAACCCACACCGCCCTGGACGAGATCGCCGCCGCCTATGAACTGCGCGGCAAGGCCGAGGCCGTGACCTGGGCCTGTTTCGTGACCCGCTGGCTGATGCAGCAGCGCGATCACAACCCTGAAGCCCGCCGGCTGCTCGACCTGCTGTCCGAGGTCTATCACCGCGACCGCGACCTCCACGCGCCCTGAACCGCTTTTGGCTTCCTGCCCGGTCCGAATCCGGTTAAACGGTGCCCATGACCTATCCCGATCCCGATCGCATCAGCGCCCTCATTGCCGCCGTGGCCCAGGAAGAAATCCTGCCGCGCTTCCGTACCCTGCGCGATGACCAGATCCGCGCCAAGTCCCATCCGCACGACCTCGTGACCGATGCCGACGTGGAGGCTGAACGTGTTCTGACCGCGCGGCTGACGGCCGAACTTCCGGGATCGGTGGTGGTTGGCGAGGAAGCCGTGCACGGCGACGCCGGTGTGCTCGACCGCCTGAAGGGCGACGCCCCGGTGTGGGTGGTCGATCCGGTCGATGGCACCAGCAACTTCGCCCACGGCAAGCCGCTGTTCGCCACGCTGGTCGCCTTGGTCGTCGGTGGACACACGGTCCAGGGCTGGCTGCACGATCCCATCCGGGGCATCACCATCACCACCGAGGCCGGCAGTGGAACCTGGCTCAACGGCGAACGCCTGCGGGTGGCAGGGCAGGGGATGCGGCTGGCTGATCTGATCGGTTCGGCCGGATATTCGCCGGTCAAGGCCCTGCGCGGCCGCTATGCCAAGCACGTCCACCATGCCAGCGCCGCCCACGACTACATGGCCCTGGTCGAGGGACGGATGCACTTTGCCGTGTTCCGCCGCCTGATGCCGTGGGATCACGCCGCCGGCGTTCTGGCCCACCAGGAAGCCGGCGGGGTCGCCGGATTGAGCAACGGGAACGACTATTCACCGCTGTTGCGCTCAGGCGCCCTCATCCTGGCCCCGGACCAGCCCATCCTCGATGAAATTCGCAGTCTGGTTTCGGCCAAGGCGTGAAGCGGCTAGGGGCAGCGTCGCGACCTGCCGCCCCTTTCCATTCAATTTATAGAGTCTTTGGTATCAGTCCTTCGGACAGCGCCAAGGCGACAGCGTGCACCTTGTTTACCGCTTGCAAGCGGACGACGGCGTTACCGACGTGGAATTCGACCGTCCTTTCGGTAACGCCCAGAATGATGGCTGTCTCGGCGGCCGTCTTGCCTTGAGCGGCCCACTGCAACACTTCCTGCTCCCGTTTTGACAGGGGGGCTGGAGCAGGCGTCGGCGACGACAGCGTGAAGGTCTTCAGGAAGCCGCCATCCCCCATTCGCCGACTTCTTACATTCAGTAGGGAGCCGTCAGGTCGCACACGGGAATAGCAGGCAAAGCGTCTCGCGAGCCGTTGCCGGATGATGTTGTCGCGCGATGCCCGGCCATGTTCGCCGCGCGCGATGTTGTAGTCCACAAAGGAGAGGAATGACGTACCGATTCCGGCCATGTGACGTGGGTACTCCAGCATGACGAACAAGGGGCGATTCCAGGAGACAAGGCGCAGGTGGCGGTCGAACCGCACCACGCCAATATCCAGTGCATCCAGGGTGTCTTGCGGCGTAGTCATCGGGGGGCCGCTGCCCTTGCTGCCTTTTCGGTGATCTTCGCGTTGAAGCGTTCCCAGATGACAACCACGCGGTCGTGGGTTCCTTCACCGATCAGGTCAATCCCATCCTCCGCGCGCACATGCCATGAGACGCGTCGTCCTTCGATGGAAAGGCAGGTAGCCACGACCGTCACCTGCATCCCTGGGGGCGTCGCCGCGACATGACTGACCGCTATGCCGACGCCCAGACTGCCCTCTCCCGCGTCGAGGTGCGGCCCGAGCGCTTTGATGCAGGCCCACTCCATGAGACCGACCATGAATCCCGTGGCGAAGACCTCGGGCATGGCGGCGAATTCCGCTGATTCCGGGTAGAGTTGCGGCACGGTCTTGGCCTTGGTGATGGTAAAGGTATGGGCGAGGGTATCGCCGGGCTTGAGCGTGATCATCATCGGCATATCCTCCTGACGGTGGGGAATGGCCGGAGGATATGCTGCCCTGGACGCCTCCAAAACTGGGACTTTTCACAGGGGCGGGATCAGAGCCGCGCAATCAGCATAGGCATGGGCTTCATCGACGTGGTGATGGTCCAGTCATAGACGGTGTAGTCGGGGAAGCCTGGCAGGCCTTGGGCCATATCCTGAGCGTTGTGCAGCACCACGGCGGTGTTGGTGATGACCCTCAGGCGGCCACGGCTGTTCAGGCCGTTGGCGGCAAGCTGGTTCTTCATGTCCAGCTTCGGGTCGTTCCGGGTGCGGATGTGCACTTCGCCGCTGGTGCGTAGTTCCATGGACAGGATCTCTGCGCTGCGCCGGACGAAGGTGACCTTACGGGTGCCTGTGAAGCGGCCTGTGCGTTCATAAAGTACTTCAAACTGGCCGCGGCCCAGCGACTTGACCGTCTTGAAGTGGCCGTCCCGCTGGAGGTCCTGCAGGATTTCCTCGATCTTGCGGGCCTCCACCTCAGGCGTCAGCTTGCCATCGCGGATGTCCGCCCACAGCGGCGCCCAGGTCAATTCACCCTTGAAGATCAGGCCATAGTCGCCGTTGCGGGCCAAGCGGATCTCGGCCAGGAAGTCGTCGGGCACATAGCAACTGCTCAGCGCCGGAACCGCCAGGACCAGGACCGCAAACACCCGCAGCAGGCGCCAGAAGCGCGGCGGCAGGCCAGTCATAACGCTATGGCTCATCGCTCGTTTTTGCCTCACACCACAGGGCTTCCATCTCGTCGAGGCCGACGTCGCTTGTCGTTTTCCCTTGTTCGGAAAGACGGTGTTCCATATATCGGAAGCGCCGCTCGAACTTGCGGTTGGTGTGCCGCAGGGCTGCCTCGGGATCGATACCCATCACCCGAGACAAGTTTACCACGGTAAACATCAAATCACCGATCTCGCTTTTCAGGCGGCCGGCATCGGGTTCAGGATGGTCAATCTCCTCGCGGACCTCGGCCAATTCCTCGTCGATCTTGCCGACCACCTGGGCCACCTCGGGCCAGTCGAAGCCAACCCGTGCAGCACGGTTCTGTAGCTTGAGGGCACGGGTCATGGAGGGCAGGGTGGTGGTCAGGCCATCCAGGGCGCTGTGCGCGGCACCACCTGCCGCTTCGGCCGCCTTTGCTTGACGTTCACGGGCCTTCTGATCCTCCCACTGGGCCGTCTGCGCGGCGGCGTCGGGCACGTGAAGATCGCTGAACACATGGGGATGCCGACGCACCAGCTTGTCGCCGATTGACGCCGCAACGTCGGCAAAGCTGAAGTGGCCTTCCTCGCGCGCCATCTGGGCGTGGTAGACGACCTGCAACAGCAGGTCTCCCAATTCCTCCCGGAACGACATCATGTCGCCGCGTTCGACGGCCTCGGCGACTTCGTACGCCTCTTCGATGGTGTGCGGAACAATTGACGCGTAGGTCTGCTCGATGTCCCACGGGCATCCGGACACCGGGTCGCGCAGGCGCTCCATGATGGCCAGCAGCCGGGCCAAGGGATCGGCGTCAGTCGGTGCGCTGCTGGTTGCGCCAGAAGACAGCGGAGAAGGTCTGGACATGGGGCCTCGCGATCACCCGTGAAGTCGTGCCTCTGAAATAACAGATCGCAACCTCATTGCCCAGGGGTGCGCGACCCATGCGGCAGTCTACTAGTGGTTTTCAAGCACATCAGCCAATGGCCACCGATGTGGAGGAGGAGGAGGAGGAGGAGGAAGCACCATGGCCGCGAAATGACGCCAATGGTGCCTCCTAATTCCGGCACTTCCGATTGTCGCATAATTTATATTATGAAGAGATAAAGGTTACCAAAGGGCTCCAGGCGATAGCACACACCGTCCTGTGGCATCCCCTATGGCATAACGCCTCATAGACACAGATCGCCCAGCGCTGCCGCATCCGGGAACAGCCATCCACGATCAGGGAATTTTCAGACGTCGATGACCATTCCGTCGAACCCAGGTTCGACGTTGGCTGGCAAGCTGTCGCGCAGCGTGGCGTAATCCAGCCCCGGACCCATGTGTGTAAGAATGGTCCGCTCTGGCCGCAGGCGCTCGACCCATTCCAGAACAAGATCCACATGGGCGTGCGTGCTGTGTGGCTGCGCCATCAGACAATCCACGACCCAAACCTTGACGCCTGCCAGGGCCTCAAAGGCGGCATCGTCCAGGCGCACGACATCGGTGGAATATGCGAAATCCCCGAACCGCAAGCCAAGGCTCGACGCCCAGCCATGATCCTGCTCAAAAGGCTTCACCGTGACCGGACCCAGGGTGAACGGCCCGTCAACGCGATGGGGTTGCAACCATGGCCGGAAGATGGGCTGCCCCTGGGGCACGCCTAGGAACACATAGCCGAAACTCTTGTGCAGGCTTTCCAGGGTCAGAGCGTCTGCGTAACATGGGATCGGCCGTTGCATGGCGCGGTTGATTTCGCGCAGATCGTCGATGCCGTGGACGTGGTCGGCATGAAAATGGGTATAGATGACAACATCCAGGCTGTTGACCCCGCAGCGCAAAAGCTGCTCCCGCAGGTCCGGCGAGGTATCGACCAAAATACGGGTGCCGGCTTCCTCGACCAGGATGCTCGGCCGGGTGCGGCGGTTGCGTGGCTCGTTCGGGTCACAGGCCCCCCACCCCGCGCTCAGCATGGGAACACCCCCCGCCCCACCGCAGCCGAGGATGGTGACCCGCATGGCTCAACTCCCCGTTTGGGCTGGGGCCGAGGCCGGAACCTTGCCGAACAGGCGCAGGAAATTGGCGGTGGTCGCGGCGGCGACTTCCTCGGTCGGCCGGCCCTGAAGGTCGGCCACCACGGCTGCCGTGTGAACGGTGAAGGCTGGCTCGTTGCGCTTGCCGCGCTTGGGCACCGGGGCCAGATAAGGCGCGTCAGTCTCTACTAGGAGACGGTCCAGCGGCAACGTTGCCACAGTCGCCCGAAGCTCTTCGGCCTTCTTGAACGTGACGATGCCGGACAGGGATATGTACAACCCCATATTGACAGCATCTTCAGCAAGTTGCAAGCTTGAGCTAAAGCAATGGATGAGGCCAGTGAAGACGCCTTCCTCCATCTCCTCGCGCAGGATCCGGCGAGTATCGTCCTCGGCCTCGCGGGTGTGGACGATCACCGGCAGGCCAGCGGCGCGGGCGGCCCGGATGTGGGTCCGAAAGCTGCGTTGTTGGGCCTCGCGCGGGCTGTGCTCATAGAAGTAGTCGAGCCCGGTTTCCCCGAACCCAACCACCTTGGGATGGCGGGCCAGATCGACCAGCCGGTCAACCGTGGCCTCTTCCTCGCTGCCCGCTTCGTGGGGGTGGATGCCGACGGTGCAATAGACGCTGTCGAACAGCTCAGCCACCGCCAGCACCCGCTCGAACCGCGACAGATGCGTGCAGATGGTCAGCATCAGGCCGACGCCGGCCTCGTGGGCGCGACCAACGACGGCGTTCAGTTCCTCGGCAAAATCCGGGAAATCCAGGTGGCAGTGGCTATCGACCAGCATCAGGCGCCCTCTTCCTCCTCGACGAAACGCGGGAACACCCCTTCTGGTTTGGGCAGCGGCGTTCCGGCTTTTAAGGCCCCCGCCTCGCCCAACGCGGCAAAGGTCCGGGCATCCTCGGGCACGGCCAACTGGTCGAGCATCCGGGCCGCCGCCTCGGGCACCACGGGCTGCATCAGGATGGCGATGTGGCGGATGGTTTCGGCCAGCACCCACAGGACCGTCGCCATGCGCGCCGGGTCGGTCTTGCGCAAGGCCCACGGCGCTTGGTGGTCCACATAGCCGTTGGCCGCCCGCACCACCACCCAGATACTTTCCAGCGCCTCGTGGAAGGCCTGGCGGTCCATGTGCCCGCGCACCACGTCCAGCAACCTTCGGGCCGGGCCGAGCAGTGCAATATCATCATCGGTCAGCGGGCCGGGCGTCGGCACCGCGCCGTCGCAGTTCTTGGCCACCATGGACAGCACGCGCTGCGACAGGTTGCCCAGGTCATTGGCCAGTTCGCTGTTCATGCGGCCAACCATGGCCTTGTGCGAGAAGTCTCCGTCCGAGCCGAACGGCACCTCGCGCAGCAGGAAATAGCGCACCTGATCGAGTCCGTAACGATCGACCAGCCCGATGGGATCGATGACATTGCCCACGGACTTGGAAATTTTCTGCCCCTCGTTGGTCCACCAGCCATGGGCGAACACCCGCTGCGGCGGCGCCAGACCGGCCGCCATCAGGAACGCCGGCCAATAGACCGTGTGGAACCGCAGGATGTCCTTGCCGACCATGTGCAGGCTGGCCGGCCAGAACGTCGCGTAGTCGCCCGTCTCGTCCGGGAAGCCCACCGCTGTGATGTAATTGGTCAGGGCGTCGAGCCACACGTACATGACATGGGCGTCGTCGCCCGGCACCGGCACGCCCCACGAGAACGTGGTGCGCGACACCGACAGATCGTGCAGGCCCCCGCGCACGAAGCTCAGGACCTCGTTGCGGCGGCTTTCCGGGGCGATGAAGCCGGGGTTCTTCTCATAGAACTCCAGCAGCGGTTCCTGCCACTTGGACAGCCGGAAGAAATAGCTTGGCTCCTCCACCCATTCCACCGGAGCGCCGGTCGGGGCGACTTTCTCGCCGTCCTTGTTGGTGGTCAGTTCGGATTCCGCATAAAACGCCTCGTCGCGGACCGCATACCAGCCGCGATAGGCGTCGAGATAGATGTCGCCCCGGTCGATCAGCCGCTTCCATAGTTCCTGGCACGACGCCTTGTGGCGCGGCTCGGTGGTGCGGATGAAGTCGTCATTGGAGAAGTTCATCGCCTTGGCGAGGTCGCGGAACCGCTGCGACACCTCATCGGTGAACGCCTGCGGATCGACGCCCTTGGCCTGGGCGGATTTCTCCACCTTCTGGCCGTGCTCGTCGGTGCCGGTCAGGAACTTGACCAGATACCCGTCAAGGCGCTTGAAGCGCGCCAGCACGTCGCAGGCCAGCGTCGTATAGGCATGGCCGATGTGCGGGCTGTCGTTGACGTAGTAAATGGGCGTGGTGATGTAGAAGGGCTTGGGCCCAGCCATCGCGGCGTCTCCGGGCAAAAACTCAGGGGGGGTACCAATCTTGGGGGGTACCAATCTTGGGAGGTAACGGTCAGGGAACGGTCAGGGCGCCCGCACCGCCCGCTCAATCGCCAGGAAGGCGCTGAGAAGGACCTGTTTCTTGTCCAGGTTCACGGCGTTGGCACGCTCCAGCAAGCGGCTGATCTTTTCCCACACCTCCACCCATCGATCAAGGGGCGCGGCGGCCAGCATCGTTCGGAACAGGCCGTTTTCGCCCGGCACCACCTCGGTCGGAGGCGCTCCGTGGCCCCCGGCGGAAATAGTACGCCCCAGCCACCACAACAAGAGTTCGCTGGTCGTGCGGAAGGACTCGTCGCTGCGCGCCGCCGCCTCGGCAAACGCGTGCAGACCCGGCACGTCCAGGCGCGGCAGCCCCCGCAGCAGGCCGACCATGCCATGGTAGTGCTGCAAGCCGCCCTCGGCGGCCAGTTCCAGGGCGCGGCCCACGCTCCCCTCGCCCAGCCGGGCCAGCCCATGGGCGGCGTCGGCATCAAGGTCCGGGCGATAGCGCATCACGAGGTCGGCCACCGTGCCGTCGTCGAGCGGGCGCAGGGCCAGCCGCCGGCAGCGTGACCGGATGGTCGGCAGCAGGCGGGCCGGATTGTGGGCCAGCAGCAGCAGCACGGATCGCTTCGGCGGCTCCTCAAGAACCTTCAGCACCGCGTTGGCGGCATTGCGATTCATCTCGTCCACGGCGTCGATCAGCACGACCCGCCAGCCCCCTTCGGCCGGGGTCATGGACAGGAAACTGCCGATGTCGCGGGCGTCGCCGACCACGATCTCGGTGCGCAGCTTCTTGCGCTTGTCGTCCCACTGGCGTTCCACCACGCGCAGGTCGCCATGGGCGCCGTGGGCGATGCGGTGGACCACCGGATGGTCTTCCGGCAGGGCCAGCGTAGTCGGGCCGCCGAACAGGCCGGCATCGCCACCGCCGGCCAGGATGAAGCGCGCCACCCGATAGGCCAGCGTCGCCTTGCCGATGCCGCGCTTGCCGGTGATCAGCCAGGCATGGTGCATCCGCCCGGCGTCCCAGGCGTCAAGCACCTCCCGCTCGGCCGCGTCATGACCGACCAGATGGGTGTTGATGCGTGGTGTCGGAATGCTGTCGCTCACCCTCAAGCCTCCGGCAGGCGGCTGCGGACGGCAGCCAGGATGGCGGCCTCTACGTCATCCAGACCGGCCGAGGCGTCGATCATGGCACAGCGGTCGGGCTCGGCCGCGGCGATGGCCCGGAACCCCTGGCGCAGGCGCTCGTGAAAGTCCGTGCCCATGCGCTCATAGCGGTCCTCGACCGCTGGGTCGGGGGTGCCATTGCGGACACCGGCACGGGTCAAGCCCACATCCACCGGCAGATCGAGGATCAGCGTCAGGTCCGGCCGTAGATCCCCCGCCACCATCTGGTACAAGGCGTCGAGCCCTGCCCGCTCTGCCCCATGACCATAACCCTGATACGCAATGGTCGAGTCATTGAACCGGTCGCATAGCACCCACTGCCCGGTCTCCAGGGCCGGCAGGATAGTGCAACGCAGGTGGTCGCGGCGTGCAGCATAGTGCAGCAGCGCCTCGGTCAGGCCGTCCCACCGTCCGGTGGCGCCGGTCACCAGCAATGCGCGGATGGCCTCGGCGCCCGGCGAGCCGCCGGGTTCACGGGTCGTCACCACCGAATGGCCGCGAGCCTCCAGCGCCTGGGCCAGCCGTCGGAGCTGGGTCGATTTTCCGGCCCCCTCGCCGCCTTCAAAGGTGATGAAGCGCCCGCTCATCCGATTTAGCTGGCGAAGCCGAACACCAGGTGGCGCATGGCCGCCCCGATGCGGCCCACAAAGCCCAGGCGCGGCACGTCCTCGGCGGCGACCAACGGGAATTCCAAGGTCGTCATGTCGGTGCCCCCCACCTGGAGGACCGCAACCTGCTCACCCTTGGCGATGGGGGCGGCCATGGGGCCTTCATAGACCACCTTGACCTCCAGGTTCTGCGCGGCGCGGCGCGGCACCGTCAGCTTGAGGTCGCCTTCGATCAGCAGCCCGACCTTGTCGGCTTGGCCGAGCCACACTTCCGCCGTGGTGACCGTCTCGCCTGCGGTGAACAGACGGCGGTTCTCGAAATTGCGGAAGCCCCAGTCCATCAGGCGCTGCGCCTCCTCGGACCGCGCCTTGACCGACTCCAGGCCGTTGATGACCAGGATCTGCCGGCGTTCACCATCCACCGCCGACGCCGTAAGACCATAGCCCGCCACCGACGTGTGGCCGGTCTTCAGGCCGTCGGCGCCGCGCATGGTGTACAGCAGCGGGTTGCGGTTGGACTGGCTGATGCCATTGTAGGAAAACTTCATTTCCGAATACAGCGAGTAGAATTCGGGATAGGTGGTGATGATGTGACGGGCCAGGGTGACCAAGTCGCGTGGCGTCATCAGGTGGCCTTCATCGGGCAGACCGGTGGAGTTCATGAAGACCGACTTGGTCATACCGATCTCGCGGGCCCGCGCAGTCATGGCAGCGGCGAAGGCCTGCTCGCTGCCCATCAGGTTCTCGGCCACCACGACGCAGGCATCGTTGCCCGACTGCACGATGATGCCGCGCAAAAGGTCTTCGACCCGCGCTTCGCTGTGCGGTTCCAGGAACATGGTCGATCCGCCGCTGGCCGCGCCACCCTTGCGCCAGGCGTTCTCGCTGACCCGGAACTTCTCGTCCAGGGACAGCGACCCTTCCTTCAGACGCTCGAACACCATCAGAGACGTCATCAACTTGCTCATCGACGACGGCGGCATCAGTTCCTCGGCGTTCTTGTCGAGCAGTACCGTTCCGGTTTCGAAATCAACCAGAAGAGCTTCCCGCGCCCGGCTTTCAATGCCCTGGGCATGAAGCGCCGAGGCGCCGCCGACCAGCAGGGCCAGGGCCAGCGGCAAAGCGGCCCGCAGGGGGGACACGCGGCAGGACTTGCGGATGTGGAGCATGGAGACTGACCGTCCTCGTTCTCGTCGAATGACTGTGACACGGGTTGTGCGACACCCTGTGCCATTGGGCAAGAGCCTCGCGGAAAAATCAGGCGACAGAATGGCAACCTACCTCTTAAGGGGAGGTTGCGGCGGAAAACCGGGCGCCGAAATTTCCGCCCCTCCGCCTTTGGTGCGGTTGCTTTGCCGTCAGTCCTGCACCAGTCGTGCGCCGGGAAGCCCCTGAGCCTGCACGGCGGCCAGCACCCGGTCGGCATCGGCGGCGGACCCGAGCGGCCCGAGGCGGACCCGAAGAAGTTGGCGGCCGTCGATCTCAATCGGAGTGACGATGACCGGGGCCACGCCATTCAACTGCGATTCCAGGCGGCGCACGTTGTCTTCGCTGGAAAACGCCCCGGCCTGAACATACATTCCCGCGCCACCCCCCAGACCCGCCGCGTGAATCATGCTGACGGGAGCGACCACTGCCGGGACCTGAAGTGTCGTGCTGGCCTGAAGCACCGCAGGCGCCTGTAGGCGCGGCGCATCAAGTGCCACCGCCTGGACGCTGGCCCGTGGCGCGGCGACGATGGCGGGCATTTCAGCCGGCTGGCCCCGCAGTGCCGCCGATTTGAGGGCCATGCTTTCCTCGGCCATGACCTCGACCCGCACCCGCGCCGTGCCCTGATTGACAAAGCCCAATAGCTGGGCGCCACGTTGGGAAATGTCGATGATGCGGTTTTTGGCGAACGGCCCGCGATCATTGATCCGCAGCACCAGGGACCGCCCGTTGTCGAGGTTGGTCACCCGGACCATGCTGGGCATCGGCAGGGTGCGGTGCGCCGCCGTCATGGCGTTCTGGTCATAGGGTTCGCCGTTGGCGGTCATCTTGCCGTGGAACCCTGGGCCGTACCACGAGGCCATGCCTTCCTCGCGATAGGCGTACTCTTCCTTGGGGTAGTACCACGTCCCGGCGATCTGATACGGCTTGCCGACCTTATAGCTCCCTATCTGGTCGGCCCCGGCACTGGCGGACGGTCCCGAGAGCGTCTTGGCAGTGTGAACGGCCAGCGTCGTTTCGGCACAGGCGCCCAGCAATCCGGCGCAGGCTGCCACGATAACCCCCACGGCACCGGTGCGGCGGGTGGATTTGATCGCCCAAGGACGTCGCATGATGTGGTGGCCCTACCCCGAAAGTCTCGCAGATACGGCGAGATTAAAGGGTAGAGCCGCCCTGTTCAACCGTCCCGCGACGGCAATGCACCATTTGTCCGCGCCGGCACTGCGCCGCGTTCGGCAGCAACCGCACGCAGGCGCTCAAGCGCCAAGGGATCGGCATGGCCGTCGGCCGGTATGCCGACGCTCTTCTGGAACGCCCGCAGCGCGGCGCGAGTGACCGGTCCGGCCATGCCATCGGGCTCGCCAACGTCGTGGCCCAACGCGTTGAGCAGCGCCTGGATCTCCTCGACCTCGACGCGGCTGAGCGGGCGGGCGCCCGGCGGCGCCTTGGCATCAAGCGGCGGCAGTCCCGCCAGCCTGTCCGCCAGATGCCCCACGGCGGCGGCATAGAGGATGGAGCGGTTCCACTTCATGGTGACATGGAAATTCTCATAAACCAGAAACGCCGGCCCCCGCACGCCGGCCGGCAGCACCACCGACGCCTCCATGCCCTCGACCACCGGCAGCGGGCCGCCGTCCGCCTTGCGCAGACCCAGCGCGGCCCACTCGGCCAGCGGCTTGCGGACGTTCATGGCCGCCTGATCGAGGTCGAACCCGGCCGGCAGGCGAATTTCGCGGCCCCACGTCTGGTCGCCCTTCCAGCCTTCGGCCGACAGGTAGTTGGCAGCCGAGGCGAACACGTCGGGCAGGCTGCCCCAGATGTCGGCCCGGCCGTCCCCCGTGCGGTCCACGGCATGGGCGCGGAAGGTGGACGGCATGAACTGAAGGTGCCCCATGGCCCCGGCCCACGACCCCACCATACGGTCGGGCGCGATGTGCCCGGCATCGAGGATGGCCAGGGCGTCGAAAAGCTCCGACCGGAAAAAGGCGGCGCGGCGCTCATCAAAGGCCAGAGTGGCCAGAGCGTCGATCACGGAAAAGCCGCCAAAGTTGGCCCCGAAATTGGTTTCCAGGCCCCAGAAGGCGACCAGGAACCGTGGCTGAACGCCGTAATCCCGCTCGATCTCGGCCAGCAGCGGGCCGTGGCGGCGCAGCATTTCCTGGCCCTGCGTGATGCGTTGCTGATTCACCGCACGGTCGATGTAGGTCCAGAAGGTCTGGCTAAATTCCGGCTGCCTGCGGTCGTATTCAATCACCTTGGGGATGGGTTTGACCGAGCCCAGGGCGTCCACCGTGGCGGCACCGATGCCCTTGGCCAGGGCCTCGGCCTGCACCTCGGCAAGCCAAGCCTGGAACGCGGCGGCGTCGATCTCGACCGGCGCGGCTTGGGCCTGCTGCGACACCTGGGGGAACTGGGTACTTGGGGGAAACTGGGTATTCGGCTGCGCACCGGCAACGCCGGAGCCCAGGACAATCGCCGCCACCAGGGCGGCTCCCACAACGCGCTGCACCATGACTTCCCTTCACTGAGCCCCTGCCCCACGCCGGGCGCCCTCGTCCAGGGTTGTCGCACAAGCCCGAAGCCGGAGCAACGCGAACCGAAGAAAGGAAACGGGAGACTTCCCCCACCGCCCCGCCTCTGCTAAACGAAACACACCGGAAGGGTGGCCGAGTGGTTGAAGGCAGCGGTCTTGAAAACCGCCGTGGGGGTAACCTCACCGTGGGTTCGAATCCCACCCCTTCCGCCAACCCCCGCGACAATCATGACCAATCCCCCCGCATAGAAACGATCCACGCGTCTGCGGAAGGTCTTCGGTCGAGACCGGATGGCAAAGAGCCCGCCCGGAGAGACGTCTCCGGGCGGGCTCTTTATTTTTTAGCGAAACGAATGGCGGCCGGCGCCTTAGGCGGCGCGGACGTCGGACAGAAAGCGGTGCACCAGACCGCGCATGGAATCGGCCTGACGGGCGAGTTCGGCCGAGGCGGACAACACTTCCGTGGCGCCAGCGCCAGCCTCGCTGGCGGCATGGCTGACGCCGGTGATGGTCGAGGAGACTTCCTGGGCGCCGGCCGCTGCCTGCTCGACGTTGCGGGCGATCTCCTGGGTGGCGGCGTTCTGCTCCTCCACCGCGCTGGCGATGGTCGAGGCGACCTCGTTGACCTGAGCGACGGCCTTGACGATTTCCTCAATCGCCTCGACGGCGCGTTCGGTTTCGCTCTGAACGGCTCCGATCTGCTGGCTGATCTCCTCGGTTGCCTTGGCGGTCTGGCTGGCCAGGTTCTTGACCTCGTTGGCCACGACCGCGAAGCCTTTGCCCGCGTCGCCGGCCCGCGCCGCCTCGATGGTGGCATTGAGCGCGAGCAGGTTGGTCTGGTCGGCAATGTCGGTAATGAGATTGACCACCTCGCCGATCTTTTGGGCCGATTGAGCCAAGCCTTGTACCACGGAACGGGTTTCTTCGGCCCGCTGGGCGGCGTGCTGGGACACGCCGTTGGAATGCTGCACCTGACGGGAGATTTCCAAGATGGAACTGGACAGTTCCTCGGCCGAGGATGCCACCGTTTGCACGTTGGTGCTGGCTTCCTCGGCGGCTGCGGCCACCGTGGTGGCCTGGGCCAGGGTCTCCTCGGCGATGGCCGACATGCTCTGCGACGTTGATTGCAGTTCCTGGGCTGCGGAACTGACAGTTTCCAGAACCGTGCCGGCACTCTTGTCAAAGGCGGCGTTCAGTTCCTCTATGCGCTTGGCGCGGGCCTCACGGGCGGCCCTCTCCTTCTCCTGGGCGGCGGCCAGTTCGTCGGCGCGCTGCATGTTCTCCTTGAATACCTGCACGGCACTGGCCATCTCGCCGATCTCGTCGCGGTTGCCGGCGGCCGGGATGACAACGCTGTAGTCCTTGCGGGCCAAACGGTCCATGGCGGCGGTCATGGCCTGCACCGGAATGGCGATGCCCCTGGCGATGGCCCAGGCGGACAGCAGGCCGACGATCACGGCGATGACCGAGACGACCACGTTCACGGTGATGGTGCTGGAGATCGACGACGCCACGGCCGGGCCGAGGGCGTCCTGGCGGGTCTTCACTTCAAGCTTGATGTCCTCGATCTCGGCTGCGACACGGGGGCCGACCACGTTCATGGAACCACGCACCAGCGTGTTGCGGCCGGTGATCGCCTTGTGGGCGCCGATGTAGGCTTTTTCATAGGATCCGGCGGTCTCGACCACCTTAATCACCAAGCTCCGGTGCTCAGGGTTCTGCAACTGGGCCAGCAGCGAATCAGCCTGGTTGCGGAAGGTTTCCAGTTCCGACAGGGCGCGGGTATGTGTGGCGTCACTGTTGTCGGTCAGGAACTTGCTGACATACAGGCGGGCCAGCAGCAGGGTCCGCAGGGTCATGCTGACTTCATAAACGGCGCCGGTATCGTTCTCACGGTTGGCCGAGGCCATGACCGCCGACAGGTCCTTTTCCATCTGCGGGCCCAGCGAATCGAGAATGGTCACCTGTTCGTTGCGCCCGGCCTGCTGGACCACCACCTCGTCAAACGTCTTAACGTACCCTTCCAGATCTTCGCCAATGCGATGCAGGCCCTCCTTGGTTTTAGCGCTGATGGCCAGCTTCTCGGCGTCCTCGACAACCTCGATGGCGGTGGCGGCGCGGCTCTTAACTTCGGTGGCCGCCTCGGTGTTGCCGTTTTCCAGGAATGCCCTCACGCCCAGACGGGCACTCAGCAGGTTCGCCTGAATGCGGCCAGCCTCATTGGTTTCGCGGGCCAGGCCGCGATACTCGGTGAACATGTCCCCGACTTTGGACAATCCCATTATGCCAAAGCCCGCCGCGACCAGCAGCAGGACGAGGATGATGGCGAAACCGCCGCCGATCTTTCGGGCGACGCGGATGTTGTCTAGAAAGCTCATGTTGCCCCCCAACTACTACGCAAATTTAACCTATATGAGATCAACTTTTGCGAAATTTCACTTATCCGCATATTGCCCTTTCGGGAGGACTGTATCCAGCGAACTTTTTGCAACCTTGTGCTCTGACACTGGTGACTCAGTTGAATTCCCCCTGCGGACAGAGGATAAATTCCGCGTCAGGTGTCAACACCCCCGCCCCCAGGAGCCTTCCATGCGCGACCACGCCCTCCGTTTCTCTCGCTACAACGCCTGGGCCAACGAGCGGCTGTATGCTGCCGTGGCAACGCTTCCGGCCGAGGAAATCGGGCGGGATCGCGGGGCGTTCTTCGGGTCCATCCTGGGGACACTCAATCACATCCTGGTCGGTGATCGGGTGTGGTTGGGGCGGATTACCGGGACGGACTATGGCATCCGGGCGCTCGATCAGGTGCTGTATGATGACTTTGCGGAGTTGTGGGAGGCGCGGCGGACCTTCGACCGGGTGATCGAGAATGTGGTGGGCGCGGTCCCGCTTGACGGCGACCTGCGCTACAAGACCATCGGCGCCGTTGAGCAGATCACCCCGATGGCGGTGGTGTTGGACCATGTGTTTAATCACCAGACCCACCACCGTGGGCAGGTCCACCACATGCTTGGTATGGCTGGCGTGGAGCCGCCGGCCCTGGACCTCATCTACTTCGTGCGCGAAACCTGAACCTGGCTCCCTTACGATGCGCATGGGCCCTTCCGCGCCTAAGTTTATTTGCAGAAGATTCGCCGGAAGGCCAGTGTCAGGGCACGGCTTGACGGCAGGCCCGGCACGGCCCTAGATAGCGATGCGTCCGGCTTGGACGTGCTCTTGAGGGTTCACGCGCATGGCGCTTCTCCTCGACGGCGGGACCGGGTCCCGCTCCGCCGCCCCATTGTGGGTGGATTATCCCGACACCTTCACCGCCGACGAATGTGCCCTGCTGATCGGGCTGACCGCGACCCTGCCGCACAAGGACGCCGGGCTGGTCGATGGCAAAGCCCAGGCCGACGTCCGGCGAACGCTCATCCACTGGCTGGCCGAGGACGAGGCCACGGCCTGGGTCTATGCCCGCCTGGCCGCCGTCATGGCGCGCGCCAACCGCGAGGCGTTCCATTTCGCCCTGTCGGGCTTTGATGAGGACGCCCAGGTTGCCCGCTATGCCGATGGCCATTTCTACGACTGGCACATTGATCGTGGCGGGCGCGGCGCCGGACGCAACCGAAAGTTGACCGTGGCGGTCCAGCTCAGTGATCCGCTGGCCTACGATGGCGGCGACCTGGAGATCAACCCGGACGGGCATGTCGCGCTTGGACCTCGGGCGCGCGGGACCGCCATGGTGTTCCCGGCCTACGCCCTGCACCGGGTGGCGCCAATCACCCGAGGCGTGCGGCATTCGCTGGTCATCTGGGCCCACGGACCGGACTTCACCTGACCCGCGTCGGAGCGCATGAAGCTTCTCCTGCGGCGCTGGCTGTGCCATTGTGCGCGCCGTTTTTGGTCGTTTGCGACCAGCAGTGAGGGGACTGCACCATGGCTTTGCGCAAAATCCGTGTTGCCACGGGTATATTCTGGGTTGAAGTACCGGAGGCCGATCTGCGGGTTCTGTGCGGCTGCCCAGCCGATGCCGTCAAGCACCTGATGAAACGCGGCTTGGTGGTGCCAACCGAAGTGTCCGGCGTCCCCTGCGAGACCGGCCCCAACGCCATCCTGCTGGCCGACGAACTGCTTCAAGGCGGCAGCTTCTGCAACCTTTCGGAATTCCCCGTCCTGCAGATGCTGTACCGCCAGGGGATGATGATCCCCGACCACCCCAACAACACCGGCCGCAAGCCGCTGATTATTGGCAATGCCGAGCAGGTGGACAGCCAGATCCGCTATTTGCGGCGCGGCAACTATGGCCTGCTCAGCGAAGAGGAATTGATGGAGGCTGGCGCGGACGCCGAAACCGCCCGCCGCTTGATGCGCATCAAGCTGAAGTACGCCTTTGGGGCCATCCGCGACCCGTCGGAATTCCTCGACACCCTGCGCCTGGGCGACACTTTTGCCGAACTTCCCGGCAGCGTGCGCCTGGAACGCCTGGGCACCAACCGCTTCCGCTTTCATTACGACGGCGACACGGTGGACGTGGACCTGTCCCTGCCCGTCCACGGCACCTATGATTCGCCCTATCCGCTGGGCTACCACGACGTGCCGCGCGGCTATTTCTCGGTCCTGCATTGCGGCGACGGCGACGGGTGGGATCAGGACCGGCCATGCATGGGCTCCATCCTGATGTTCCAGGGCAAGGTGTACCTGATCGACGCCGGACCCAACATCACAACGACGCTGAACTCGCTGGGCATCGGCATCAATGAGGTGCGGGGCATCTTCCACACCCACTGCCACGACGACCACTTCGCCGGCCTGACCGAGTTGTTCCGATCCGATCAGCGGCTGAAGTATTTCGCAACGCCCCTGGTCCACCACTCGGTGAGCATGAAGTTCTCGGCCCTGATGGGCGTGCACGAGGACCGCATGGCCGAGTTCTTCGACATCGTCCCGCTGACCGCCGGGGAGTGGAACGACATCGACGGCCTTCAGGTCAAACCCTCGGTGTCGCCGCATCCGGTCGAAACCAACATCTTCGCCTTCCGCGCCCACTGGTCGGGCGGCCACCGCAGCTATGCCCACCTTGCCGACATCTGCTCGGTCGAGGTGCTGGAAGGCATGGTCACCGCCGACCCCACGGCACCAGGCATCGACCGCGCCGAGTCCGAGCGGGTCAAGGAGGACTACTTCGCCCCCGCCACCGTCAAGAAGGTCGATATCGGCGGCGGCATGATCCACGGCAACGCGCGCGACTTCATCAACGACGACAGCGAAAAAATCATCCTGTCCCACGTCGCCCGCCCGTTGTCGGACGCCGAGAAGGCCATCGGGTCGGGGGCGCCGTTCGGCACCATCGACGAATTGATCCCGGCCGGGCAGGATTACCTGTCCCGCTACGCGTTCGAATCCCTCAGCACCGCGTTTCACGACGTCCCCTTGCACGAGATGCGGCTGCTAATGAACAACGAGATGGTCCCCTTCAATCCGCAGAGCATCCTGCTGCGCGAGAACACGGTGCCCGACCATGTCCACTTCGTGGTGACCGGCAACGTCGAGGTCATCAACCAGACCTCGGGCGTGCAGGCGGTGTTGTCGTCGGGCGCCCTCATCGGCGAGATGACCGGCCTGCATGGCCTGCCGTCGTCGGAGACCTACCACGCCCGCAGCTTTGTGCGGACCCTGCGCATTCCGGTGGACCTGTACCTGGATTTCGTGCGCCGCAACGACCTGTTCGGCGAAATCTCGCGCCTGCTGGAGCACCGGGAATTCCTGCAACGCACTTGGCTGTGCGGCGAAATCGTCAGCACGCCGACCCTCAACCGCATCGCCCAGACCATGCATCTGGTGCGGTTCCCCGAGGGCGCCGTGATCGAACCCGATGCCTTTGACGAACCGGCCATCTGCTTCATCAGCGAAGGCCAGGTGCGGCGCATGGCGGCCGAGGGCGACAAGGAGTTCGAGGTCCTGCGCCCCGGCGAGTTCTTTGGCGAGGAAACCACCGTGTTCTGGACCACCTACAGCCATCGCATGATCGCCACCACGGCGGTCGAACTCTACTGCGCCTCGCCCGACTCCCTGGCCGCCGTTCCCCGCGTGCGCTGGCGCCTGTTCGAGACGTATCAGCGCCGCAAGGCCATGGTGGCCTGATCCCATGCGCCAGCCTCACCGCCCCAAACGCCGCGCCCAGCTCCGCCGCACCGCGCCTCCCGCCGCCCCCGTCACGGTGACGGCCGGACCATTGGGCGCGCGTGGAGATGTGGTAGCCGAAGGCGCTGGCGGGCGTCTCTACGTGCCGTTCGCCCTGCCGGGCGAAACCGTCGAGGTCCGCCCCGGCGCATCGCGCGGCGACGGGCGGGGGACAGACCTTCTGCGGGTGATTGACCCTTCGCCCGACCGGGTTGACCCACCCTGCCCCCACTTCGGCACCTGCGGCGGCTGTGCCCTGCAACACATGGCCCCGGTAGCCGAGGCCGCCTGGAAGCGGGATCTGGTGATCGCCGCGCTGGGCCGCCGAGGACTGGTGGATGTTCCCGTTGCGGCCACCGTCAGCGTGCCGCCCGGCACCCGGCGGCGGGCCACCCTGACGTGGCGCCGCACGCGGTCGGGTCTGGTGCTTGGCTTTCATGAACGGCAGAGCCATCAAATCGTGGACATTCGGGCCTGTCCGGTCCTGCACCCGGAGCTTGCCGCCTTGCTGCCCCGTCTGCGCGCGGCCCTGCTGGCGGTTCTTGCGGCCGGGACGTCGGGCGATCTTCAGATGCAGTGGACCGACAGCGGCGCCGACGTGCGCCTCGACCTGCCGGCCGCGCCGGACCTCACAGGCCGCGAGTCCCTGGCCGCCCTGGCCGAGACGCTTGACCTGGGCCGCCTGATGCTGCGCGTGGACGGTCAGGACGAGCCGGTCGCCATCCGCCGCCCGCCGGTGATTACGTTCGGCGGTGTCACCGTCGCCCTGCCGCCGGGCGCCTTCCTGCAACCCAGCCAAGCTGGGGAAGACGCCTTGCGTACCCTGGTGCTGGCCGCGCTGGAGGGCGTCGCGGGTCCGGTGGCCGACCTGTTCTGCGGCCTTGGAACATTCGCGCTGCCCCTGGCGGCGCGCCATGGCGTCACGGCGGTTGACGGGGACGGCCCCGCCGTGGCCGCGCTCACCGCCACTGGCAAAGTCCGCACGCTAGCCCGCGACCTGTTCACGGACCCCCTGGCCGGGAGCGACCTCGCCCCCTTCGCCGCCGTGGTGTTCGACCCGCCAAGGGCCGGGGCGCGTGAACAGGCCGAGGCCCTAGCCACCGCCGGGCCGGATGTGGTGGTAGCGGTATCCTGTGCTCCGGCCAGCTTCGCCCGCGACGCCCGTACCCTCGTGGACGGCGGTTACATGCTGGAGCAGGTCACGCCGGTCGATCAATTCGCATGGTCGGCCCACGTGGAACTTGTCGCCACCTTCCGGCGGCGCTTTTCATAGCCATACCATCGCGCTACTCTGCGCCTGACAGGATTTCGGGGGAACCAAGACCATGAACCATCTGGCGACGCTCGTACTGGCTGGCGCGGACACGCAGGACGTCCGCACGCTGCACGACTGCTTCACGTCCAACAGCTATGCCGGCCTGCGGGTGACCAGCGGTGCCGCCGCGTTGGAGGAAGTCCGCCGGGCCCGCCCCGACGTGCTCGTGGTCGGCGCGGGCCTGACCGATGGCCTGAGCGCGCTTGACGTCCTTGCCGCCACCAAGGGCGACCCGGCCCTGGCCGACATGGCCGTGGTGGTGCTGACCGACCAGCCCTTGTCCACCGTGGGCGACGCCCTGCTGGCGGCCGGGGCCGATGACGCCGTGGCATGGCCGGCCGTGCCGGCGGTCGTCCTCGCCCGCGTTCGCCCGCTGGTTCGTGTCGCCACGATGCAGGCGGAGTACCACCACCGTGCCGCCCTGTCCGGCACCCCGTCAACTCCCGCCGCGACCGCCGATGACAGCCGGCAGGCCCAGATCCTGGTGATCGGTCAGGCCTCCGATGCCGCCATGGTCGAAACGACCCTCGGCGAGGCCGGGCGCATCACCCAGACCGCCGACCTGTTCGAGGCCCAGGCCCTTCTGGAAGCCCGCCCCTATGACGCCGCCGTGATGGTCGGTCGAGGCGGGGCCGAGGCAGCCATGGACCTGTGTCTGCAGATCCGCCGCAACCCGCGCCTGTTCAACCTGCCGGTCCTGTTCCTGGCCGACGAGGCGCTGATCGCTGATGCAGCTAAACCCTATGGCATGGGGGCCAGCGTCGTGATGCCCCTGGACGTGCCGGCCGGGGAACTGCGCTTCGCCGCCCTCGCCCAGGTGCGCCGCCAGCGCCGCCGCTGGGCCTTGCGCCGTGCCCTCGACAGCACCCTGACCACTGAAACAGCCGACAGCGCGGCCCGCACCGCCTACACGGCCGGCTACCTGACCCGCTATCTCGCCACGCGGGTGAGCGCGGCGGTGGCGGCACGCCGCCAGCTTTCGGTCATCGCGTTCGACTTCGCCGGCGTGGACGCCATCCGCCAGGAGTTCGGGGCCGAGGCCGAGGCCCATCTTCTCGGCCAACTTGGCCAGTGGCTGACCCTGCTCGTCCGGGCTGAGGACTTCGTCGCCCGCCAGAGCGGCTCGCGCTTCATCGCAGTGCTGCCTGACACCCCGCTGTCCGAGGCCCAGGTGGTCATGCACCGCATCGCCGGCGTGGTCTCCAACACCGACTTCGCGGTGTTCGACGTCTATCGGGTGGTCAATGTGTGGGCTGCCGTGAACGCCGCCGCGTTGACGGAGGGCGACGACGACCACACCTTGATGCAACGGGCAACCGCTCTTCCGAGGCTCGAAGAGGTCGGCGGAGCCTGAAACCTTGGCGACGGCAGAAGGTGGGTGGGGAGGATTGGGTGCATGGGTGAGGTCTTGGCGGAAAGAAGCGCCGTAGGGCCGATGCGGATCGAGTTCATCTTTGACACCGTCTGCCCATGGTGTTTCGTCGGCAAGCGGCGGCTGGAACGCGCCCTTGCCCGCCGCCCCGGCATCGCGGCGGAGGTCGTATGGCGACCGTTCCTGCTCAATCCCGACATGCCCGAGGACGGCATCTCCCGTGCCACCTACCTGGAGCGGAAGTTCGGCGGCCCGGCCCGCGTAGCCCGGATGCTCGGCAGCTTGGCCGACGCCGGCCGCGCCGAAGGCATCGACTTCGACTTCGAGGCCATCACCCGCACCCCCAACTCTCTTCATTCCCATCGCTTGGTGCGGTTCGCCGGGCACTACGGCCTGGCCGCCGCCACGGTGGAAAGCATCCTGCGAGCCTACTTCGAGCAGGGCCAGGACATCGGCTCGGGCGATGTCCTGCTGCGCATCGGAACTTCAGTCGGGCTGCCGGTCAAGGAAACCATGGCTTTCCTGTCCAGCGGCGAAGCCCGTGGCGACGTGTTCATGGAAAACGCCCACACGCATCGCCTGAGCATCAACGGCGTGCCCTGCTTCGTCTTCGACGGCTCCTACGGCATCGCCGGCGCCCAGGACCCGGACATCCTGGTCCGCATGATCGACCTCGTCACCGAAGGCCGCCTGGAAGCCCCCCTGTCGCGCGGCCCCATGGCGCCGCTGAGCACGCCGCTCAAAGAAGGTATTTGATTCGGAACAAGGAAGACCTGGGCTCTGCCCAGACCCACCAAAGACCGAACGGCCCTTGGAACCCATGAGGGGGTTCTTCACTTCTCTTGCGCCGCAGGCAGACAATCGCCGAAATCTTCTGCGCTGCGCGCGGCTTCCTAACTCCCGAGGTCCAGGAGACTGAGTCTCCTGGCGGGCGCGGGCAGAGCCCGCACCTTTCTTCCCCCGCTTTCAGCTCTCGACCATGTCCGCCAGCGTTTGCAACAGCCTGCGGGCACCGGCCACCCGCTGGGCGGGGTCGGACCAGTTGCGCATGTAGACGATCTTGTGGTCGGGGCGGACCTTTACGGTGGCGACGTTCTGGCTGATGAACTTTACCAGACCGCCGGGGTTGGGGAAGGTGTTGTCGCGCAGGGTGAGCACGCAGCCCTTGGGTCCGGCGTCCACCTTTTCGACGTTGGCGGTGCGGCAAAGGGTTTTGATTCCAACGATTTCCAGCAGGTTCTCCACCTCGGGCGGCAGCGGGCCGAAGCGGTCGATCATCTCGGCGGCGAGGCTTTCCAGGTCGGCGTGGTCGGTCACGTCGGCGATGCGGCGGTAGAGGCTCAGACGCACGCCCAGGTCGGCCACGTAAGCGGCCGGGATGAGCACCGGCATCCCGAGCGAGATCTGCGGCGACCATTCCTCGGTCATCTCACCCAGGCCTTCGCCGGCCTTGGCGGCGGCGACGGCTTCCTCCAGCAGGTGCTGGTACAGTTCGATGCCGACTTCCTTGATGTGGCCCGATTGCTCATCGCCCAGCAGGTTGCCCGCCCCGCGAATGTCCAGGTCGTGGGACGCCAGCGAGAACCCGGCCCCCAGGCTGTCCAGGGTCTGCATCACGGTCAGGCGTTTTTGCGCTGCCGCCGTCATGGTCTTGCCCGGCGGCAGGGTCAGATAGGCATAGCCGCGCGCCTTGCTGCGCCCGACCCGGCCGCGCAACTGGTAAAGCTGGCCCAGGCCGAACATATCGGCCCGATGAATGATGATGGTGTTGACGCGCGGCATGTCGAGGCCGCTTTCCACGATGTTGGTGGACAGCAGCACGTCATAGTGCCCATCGGCAAAGGCGGTCATCACCTCTTCAAGCTGGGTCGGCGGCATCTGGCCGTGGGCGACGGCGGCCTTGACCTCGGGCACCAGCCGCGACAGGCGTTCCATCACGCGGTCGATATCGACCAGTCGCGGGCAGACGTAGAAGGTCTGGCCGCCCCGGAACCGCTCGCGCAGGATGGCTTCGCGGATGATGACCCCGTCATAGGGCAGCACGAAGGTCCGCACCGCCAGTCGGTCCACGGGGGGCGTGGCGATGATCGACAGTTCGCGCACCCCGGTCAGGGCCAGTTGCAGGGTGCGCGGAATGGGCGTCGCCGTCAGGGTCAGGACGTGGACGTCCGACTGAAGCTGCTTCAGGCGTTCCTTCGCAGCCACCCCGAAATGTTGTTCCTCATCGACAATAAGCAGGCCCAGGCGTTTGAATCGCATGGACTTCGACACCAGCGCATGGGTCCCGACGACGATGTCCACGGTACCGTCGGCCAGCCCCGCCTTAACCTTGGCGGCATCCTTGGCGGTGACCAGCCGGGATAGTTGTTCAACCTGGACCGGCATCCCCTTGAACCGCTCGCGGAAGCCCAGGTAGTGCTGGCGGGCGAGCAGCGTGGTCGGCACCACGACCGCCACCTGCACACCGTTCAGGGCCGCCACAAAGGCAGCACGCAGGGCGACTTCGGTCTTGCCAAAGCCGACGTCGCCGCACACCAGGCGGTCCATCGGGCGGCCCTTGCCCATGTCGTCGATGGTGTCGGAGATGGCCTTGAGCTGGTCCTCGGTTTCCGCATAAGGGAAGCGGGCGGCAAACTCGTCGTACAGCCCCTCAGCCGGGGACAACGTCTCGGCCTTTTTGAGCTGGCGCGCGGCGGCGACCTGGATCAGGCGCTCCGCCATGTCCCGGATACGTTCCTTGAGCTTGGCCTTGCGGGCCTGCCATGCCGGACTGCCCAGGCGGTCAAGCTGCGCGCCGGCCTGTTCCGAGCCGTAACGGGTCAGAACCTCAATATTTTCAACGGGAACGAACAGCTTGTCGCCACCGTCGTAGATCAGCCGCAGGCAATCGTGGGGCGCGCCGCCGACCTGAAGCGTCTCCAGGCCATCGAAGCGGCCGATGCCGTGTTCGACGTGGACCACCAGATCACCCTCGACCACGGCCGAGGCGTCCTGAATGAACTTGTCGGCTCGGCGCTTCTTCTTGGCCGGGCGGGCCAGCCGGTCGCCCAGGATATCCTGTTCGGCGATGATCGCGAGGTCCGGGCTGGCAAAACCGCGTTCCAGCGGCAGGACCAGCACCGGAACCTGCTTGGCCGGAAGAGCCTGCGCCTCATCCCAGGTGTCCACAGCCGTAAGGCCGGGCAGCCCGTGATCGCGCAGCACCCCAGACAGGCGATCACGCGAGCCCAGGGTGAAGGCGGCGATCATGGCCCGCCGTCCGGCCTGCTGCTCGGCCACCACATGCTGGCGCACGGCGTCGTAGACGTTTTCCCCGGTGCGTGCCCGCACGTCGGCGAAATCGTGCCCCGGCCGCCCGCCCGCCTCGGTCACGCCCTCGGCCAGATCCACCGCGCCGTAGGGCGAGAAGTCGGCCGCCGGGCGGGTGGCCAGATACCGCGGGAACTCGTCGGGGTCCAGGTACAGGGTTTCCGGCTTGAGGGGGTGGTAGACCATGCCCCCCTCCTCCACGCCGCTGCCCATCAGGGCCACGCGGGCGTCGAAGTACTCGCGGATAAGTTCGATACGGGCCGTCCACGCCTCGTCCACCTGATGGTCGAGGGTCACCACCGCATCCGGCAGATAGGCGAAGATGGTGTCCAGGCCCTCGTGGAACAGCGGCAGCCAGTGCTCCATGCCGGGTATTTTGCGGCCCTCGGACACCGCCGCGTACAGCGGGTCGTCGCCCTTGGTGGTGCCGCCGAAGAGTTCGCGGTAGTTGGTGCGGAACCGCGCGATGGAGGTGTCGTCCAGCACCACTTCGCTCATCGGCTTGAGGGTCAGGCCCTTCACGGCCCCGGTGGTGCGCTGGGTCAGGGCGTCAAAGGTGCGGATGCCATCGACCTCGTCCCCGAACATGTCGATGCGGAATGGTTCCTCCGCGCCGGGCGGGAACAAGTCGATGATGCCGCCGCGCACGGCGTACTCGCCGGCTTCCATGACCTGTTCGGACCGGGCATAGCCATTGCGCACCAGATAGCCCATCAGGGCGTCCAGGTTGAGGTCCTTGCCGACCTTGATGGGATAGATCGCGCCGTTGAACACCTGCTTGCGCGGCACCCGCTGGGTGACGGCGGAAACGGTGGCCAGCACCAGCCGGGGCGCCTCGCCCCCGCGCGGCCCGCCTAACCGACTGAGGGTGTCAATGCGCTTGGCCACGATGTCCACGCTGGGCGATACCCGGTCATAGGGCACGGTATCCCAGGCCGGAAACTCCATCACCTCGACGTCCGGGGCGAAGAACCGCACCGCCTCGGCCAGGGTCGCCAGACGCACGTCGTCACGGCAAACATGCAGGATGTCGCGTGCCGTCCCCGACCGCGCCAGGGAGGCCAGGAACAGGGCGTCGAACCCTTCGGGCAGCCCGGCGACGGTGCGGCGGCCGGGCGTGGCGAATATGGCGGGGAAATCCAGCACAGATCAGGCGTAGGGCTTGAAGGACAGGATGAGGCGGAACAGGTCGGTGTCGTGGCGCGGCGGCAAGGGCTGGCGGCCGATCACCCAATCCATGATCTCGACGTCCAGTTCCTCAAGCAGCGCCTCGAACGTATCAAGTTGCGAGTCGGTCAGTCCGGCAAGGTGGGCGGCGGCAAAACCGCCCAGCATGACGTCCGCCTCTTTGGTGCCGCGATGGTTGGCGCGGTAGAGTATGCGCTTGCGACGCGTGTCCATGATGGGGTCCATCGGGATGTCCTGGTTCCGTGAAGGCGAACGAGGGTGATATAAAGCCTTTGACCTCTTGGGAAAAGCACCCGTCATCCTATGCGCCCTGAAATACTGTACCCGTTGTTCGCCCCCGTCGATACGCTGCCCGGCCTGGGCAAGCGTCTGGCGCCCCTGTATGCCCGTCTGGTGGGGCCTGCGGGAGCGGAAACCGTCCATGTGGTCGATGCCCTGTGGCATCTCCCGAACGGGCTGATCGACCGCCGATTCGCCCCTTCGGTGGCCGAGGCGCCGGACGGCATGATCGCCACCCTGACCGTGACGGTGGAGTCCCACCACTCGAGTCCCCCTGGCTCGCGGGCGCCCTACCGGGTGCGCTGCCGCGACGACAGCGGGTTCCTGACCCTGACCTTCTTCCATGCCAGGGGCGACTACCTGCACCGCCTGTTGCCGGTCGGCCAGACCATGGTGGTGTCGGGCCGCGTCGAGGTCTACAACGGCGAACGTCAGATGCCCCACCCCGACCATGTCGTTCCGCTGGGCGAGCGGGAGAGTGTCGAGACGGTGGAGCCGGTCTATCCCCTCACCCAGGGCATCGTCCTCAAGACCGCCGTGCGCTGCGCCCGCGCAGCCCTGGAACGCGCCCCCGACCTGCCCGAGTGGCAGGAGCCCGAGGTGATTGGCCGGCGCAACTGGCCGTCGTGGTTTGATGCGATTACCGCCACCCACCATCCCCAGGGCGAGGAAGACCTGTCCGCCATGACCCCGGCGCGCCAGAGGCTGGCCTACGACGAGCTTCTGGCCAACCAGCTTGCCCTGCTGCTGGTTCGCCTGAACTCCCGCAACGTCACCGGGCGAGCGATCAGCGGCGACGGCGGCCTGCGCGCGAAGATCCTGGCCCGCCTGCCCTTCGGCCTGACCGGCGCACAGCAAAGATCGCTGGAGGAGATTTACGCCGACATGGGCAAGGAGGAACGCATGTTGCGCCTCCTTCAGGGCGACGTGGGCAGCGGCAAGACCGTCGTCGCGTTGCTCGCCATGCTCAACGCGGTGGAGGTCGCCTCCCAAGCCGCCCTCATGGCGCCGACCGAGATCCTCGCCCGCCAGCACATGGAAACCCTCGGCCCGCTGTGTGCTGAGGCGGGCGTCAACGTGGCCCTGCTGACCGGCCGCGACAAGGGCAAGGGCCGGCAGGAAATCCTGGCCCGCCTGGCCGCCGGGGACATTGACATCATTGTCGGCACCCATGCCCTGTTCCAGCCGGACGTGGTGTTCCGCGACCTCGCCCTGGCCGTGATCGATGAACAGCACCGCTTCGGAGTCCACCAGCGCCTGGAACTGGCCGCCAAGGGCCGGGCGGCCGACGTCCTGGTGATGACCGCCACGCCCATCCCGCGCACCCTGACGCTGACCCTCTACGGCGACATGGACGTGTCCCGCCTGGATGAGAAGCCGCCGGGGCGCAAGCCGGTGGACACCCGCGCCCTGCCGACCACCCGGCTTGACGACGTGGTCGGGGCGGCGGCGCGCGCGCGCGACGGCGGGGCCAAGATATATTGGGTGTGCCCGCTGGTCGAGGAGTCCGAAACCTCGGACATCGGCGACGCCGAGCAACGCCACGCCGTCCTCAGGCAGGTGTTCGGGGACCGCGTCGGCCTTGTCCACGGACGCATGAAAGGCCCGGCCAAGGACGCCGTCATGGAGGCTTTCGCCGGCGACGGCCTGGACGTCCTGGTCGCCACCACGGTCATTGAGGTCGGCGTCAACGTGCCGGCCGCCACGGTCATGGTGATCGAACACGCCGAACGCTTCGGGCTGGCCCAGCTTCACCAGTTGCGCGGCCGCATCGGGCGTGGCGACAAGGCGTCCACCTGCCTGCTGCTCTACGCCAACCCGTTGACCGAGACGGCCAAGCAGCGCCTCCAGATCATGCGCGAAACCGAGGACGGCTTCCGCATTGCCGAGGAAGACCTGCGCCTGCGCGGTGGCGGCGAGGTGCTGGGCACCCGCCAGAGCGGCATGCCGGAGTTCCGGCTGGCCGATCTCGCCGTGCACGGCGACCTGCTGGCCTCCGCCCGCGAAGATGCCGCGATGATCGTGGCCCACGACGCCGGGCTGCACGGCCCGCGCGGCCCGGCCCTGCGGACCTTGCTGTACCTGTTCGAGCGGGACGCCGCGGTGCGGACCCTGCGGTCGGGGTAGGCTAAAGCCTCGTGAACCTTGGGCTGCCGCCCAAACCCCTTTTTCTTCTTCAAGATAACAAGGGAGGTCTTGAGCGGTGCTCCAGGCTGGCGGCAGCCATCCGCGACAGCGGATCAAGGCTTCAAGGGAAACGCAGACCGGCTTTATTCCGCCGCGTTCTCCGCCGCCTTAGCCCGGCTGCCTTTGTCGGTGCCGTGCGCGCCGACAAGGGGAACCTTCTGCTGCTCCGGCGGGCGGCGGTCGGGCGGGGTGACGATGCCGCCGGACACCACCATCTTGATGCCCTCCTCCACCGTCATCTGCAGCACCACGAGATCGCTGCGCGGCACGAACAGCAGGAATCCCGATGTCGGGTTCGGCGTGGTCGGCAGGAACACGTTGACGGTTTCCTCTGCCGTCAGGTTCTGGACCTCGCCTACGGTGGTGCCCGAAACAAACCCCAGGCACCAGATGCCACGGCGCGGGTATTCGACCAGGACGACCTGACGGAACGCATTGGATTGCTGGGCTAGCACCGTCTCGAAGATCTGCTTCACCGCGCCATAGACCGACCGGATAACCGGCATGCGGGCCAGTACCCTCTCGCTGGTGCGTACCAGCAGGCGACCGACGAAGCCCGCCGTCATCATGCCGACCAGGATAAGGAACAGAATGAGGATGACCAGCCCCAGGCCCGGCACCGAGAACGGCAGGAACTCGTTGGGATTGTAGCGTTCCGGCAGCAGGCCGGTGACCTGACCGTCAATGAACGTGATGAGGAGCCAAGCAATATAGAACGTGATCGCCGCCGGGGCGGTCACCAGGATGCCGGCGAAGAAATACGCTCGCAGCCGGGCGCCCAGGGTCATACGGACGACAGGCGTCGGGGCTCCATCATGGGCTGACTGATCCGAATCGTCTGACGGTGGCAGGGCGCTGTTGTTCATGGTCGTCCTGGAAAAGCGGTTCTGGCCGAGCCTAAGTAGGGACCGAGCCTATGTGGGGGCCGACGGCCCTGGATGCCACCCTGGCAGTTGGTCAGGGCGTCATATCTGCGAACTGATCTGCCGAATGTTGCGCACGAAGATCTTGAGCAACGCACGGATGAACGGATCGGCGGCATCCAGCTTGTCCTTAAACTGGTCGCGCGTGACCACCAGCAACGTCGCCGCCGTCAAGGCGCGGGCGGTCGCCATGCGGGGCTTGTCATCGACCAGGGCCATTTCACCAAAAATGCCGCCCTTGCCGATCTCGCCGAGGACGACTTCGGTCCCGTCGGCACGGCGGCGCACAATCTCGATGACGCCTTCCTGCACCAGATAGGCGCGGTCGCCGACGTCGCCTTCCCGGAAGAGGGAAGCGCCGGAATGGATGACCTTGCGGTCCATAATACGATCAGGTCCTGCCATTCTTCCCCTCCCCCACTAGTCTTCCCGTCCCCACTAGTCTTCCCGTCCCCGCCATTCTTCGCGTCCACGACGTGGTTTCGGCCCCGGAGGTTCTTATACAGCGGTTGCAGGCGCCCCACCAGGGGGCCGATTTGACCGCAGCGCAGCAAGGGGTTAGGGTGGTCGCCCACTCGACACCACAAATACCGGGAGTATTCATGGCTAATATCGCCCAAGTCGGCTCGGACATGCTCCGCGCTGCAGCCAATTTCTTTCGCGCCGTGGGCCGTGAGAACCCCGCCCTGACCGATCAGATGGACCGCAACGCCAAGGCCTATGAGGATGTCGCCGACATGCTCGAAAAGGACCCCACCATGGAGGTCGCCACGCCCGACGCCCCGCCGCCGGCCGGTTAACCCCTCACCCCCGCCACCCGGCCCGGTTCATTCGGTACAGCCCTGTCCATTCTGTAGAGGACGTGCCGACGTAACCGGTGCCCGGCGGGCAAGGCCGGGTGGTCGAAATCCCCGGCCACGTCCCGCGCCATCCCGATACGCTCCATCACCCGCCAGGACGCCCTATTGGCGGGCACGGTGTAGGCCACCACGTCAGTGGCATCCAGGTCCTCAAAGGCGACCCTCAGGCAGTGCTGCGCCGCCTCGGTGGCGTAGCCCCTGCCCCAGAACGCCGGGTCCAGGCGCCACGCCAGTTCCAGCGTGGGCGCGAAGGGCAAGGTTTCCGGCACCCTCAGCAGGCCGACGCAGCCTGCGAACCCGGCGCCCGGCACGTCCACCACCCATAGCCCGAATCCGTGGGCCGCAAAATGATTGGCGATGCGGTCGGCCAAGGCGTCACTTTCGGCCCGGTCCAGGCACCCTGGCAGGAATTCCATCACCCGAGGATCGGCGTTCAAGCGGGCGAACGGGTCTCGATCCGCCGCCTGCCATGGGCGCAAGATCAGGCGTTCGGTTTCCAACGGCCCCCCTACTTGACCAGCTTGTCCAGCCCCAGGGCCTGCAACATGGCACGGCGGACCAGCGCCTTGCCATGGCTCAAGCCTGCCCGCCAGCCCCGTTCATGCCCGTCATGGTGACCGCGCAGGTAGCCGGCGGCCCATGCCATGGCATCCTCCGACGAAAGATCGGGCGGCACACCGCCGAGAACCTTGTCCGTCGCGCTATCCACGATCACCCGCTGTCCATCATCCAGACGCAGGAAAAGCGCATGATCGGGATCAATCTCCCCGACATGGACAAGTCCCTCTGGCTCCGACGCGCGACTGGTCGCCTGTTTCTCCACGACATCTCTCCACCACAACGTCTCCTGGGAGCGTGCTCCGCCCCTTCAAGACGTTCTGGTCAGGTCGGGCGTTGCGGGCGGCGCCCCTTTCCCGAATGCGTGGTCAGGAACTTTTGCGACCCGTGCTTGCGACCCGTGCGCACACCCTCGCCGCCTGCCCCGCCTGTGCCGGCGGGCTGCCAGGACGGCACCAGATGCTTCTTGCCGTTGCCGATCAGATCGGCCCGGCCCATGGCCTTAAGCGCATCGCGCAGCAGCGGCCAGTTCTCGGCATCGTGATAGCGCAGGAAGGCCTTGTGCAGGCGGCGCTGGCGCAGGCCCTTGGCCGAAAACACCGCCTCCGACCCGCCGCGCCGCACCGGCCGTAGCGGGTTCACGCCGCTGTAATACATGGCCGCCGACAGCGACATGGGCGACGGCAGGAAGGCCTGCACCTGATCGGCCCGGAACCCATTGCGCTTCAGCCACAGCGCGAGGTTCATCATGTCCTCGTCGGTGGTTCCAGGGTGGGCGGCGATAAAGTACGGAATCAGATATTGTTCTTTTCCAGCCTCTTGCGAGAATTTCTCGAACAATTGCTTGAAGCGGTCGTAGGTGCCGATGCCCGGCTTCATCATCTTGTCGAGCGGCCCCTCCTCCGTATGCTCGGGGGCGATCTTGAGATAGCCGCCGACGTGGTGGGTGACCAGTTCCTTCACATAGGCCGGGCTGCGCACCGCCAGATCATAACGCAGGCCCGAGGCGACCAGCACCTTCTTGACGCCGGGCAGCTCCCGCGCCTTGCGGTACAGGGCGATGAGATTGTCGTGGTTGGTATCGAGGTTCTTGCAGATGTCGGGGAACACGCAGGACGGCCGGCGGCACACCTTCTGGATCTTGTCATCCTTGCAGGCCAGCCGGTACATGTTCGCTGTCGGCCCGCCGAGATCGGAAATCACCCCGGTGAAGCCCTCCACCTTGTCGCGGATCTGTTCGATCTCGGCCAGGATGGATTTCTCCGACCGGCTCTGGATGACGCGACCTTCATGCTCGGTGATGGAGCAGAAGGAACAGCCACCAAAGCAGCCGCGCATGATGTTGACCGAAAACCGGATCATCTCCCACGCCGGAATGCGCGCCCCGCCATAGGACGGATGCGGCGCCCGCGCGTACGGCAGGTCGAAAACGCCGTCCATCTCCGGCGTGCTCAGCGGGATCGGCGGCGCGGTCAGCCACACGTCCTTGTCGCCGTGGCGCTGAATCAGCGGCCGGGCGTTGCCGGGATTAGCCTCTTGATGCAGCACGCGTGAGGCCTGGGCGTAGACCTCGGCGTCGTCGCGCACCGTCTCGTAGTCCGGCAGACGGACCACGGTGGTCTCGCCGCCGCGCGCAGTGTGGGCCGAGGGCGCCTCGTCGATGGAGCCGAGGTCAATCTCGGTCCAGCCCTCGGGCACGCCATCGACCATGAACGCGGTGCCGCGGATGTCGTGCATGGCGCGCGGCGCCTCGCCCTTGGCGGCGCGGTGGGCGATCTCGACAATGGCGCGTTCGGCGTTGCCATAGACCAGAAGGTCGGCCTTGCTGTCGGCCAGGATGGACCGCCGGACCTTGTCCGACCAGTAGTCATAGTGGGCGATGCGGCGCAGCGATGCCTCGATGCCACCGATGATGATCGGGACGTCCTTGAACGCCTCCCGGCAGCGCTGGGAATAGACGATCACCGCCCGGTCGGGCCGCTTGCCGCCCTCGTCATTGGGGGTGTAGCTGTCGTTGTGGCGCAGCCGGCGGTCGGAGGTGTAGCGGTTGACCATGGAGTCCATGTTGCCCGCCGTCACGCCGAAAAACAGGTTCGGCTTGCCGAGCGCCTTGAACGCCTCGGCGCTGCTCCAGTCGGGCTGGGATATGATGCCGACACGGAAGCCCTGGGCCTCCCACAGGCGGCCAATGATGGCCATGCCAAAGCTGGGATGGTCCACATAGGCGTCGCCGGTCACGAGGATGATGTCGCAACTGTCCCAGCCAAGCGCGTCCATCTCCGCCCGCGACATGGGCAGGAAGGGCGCCGTGCCAAACCGTTTGGCCCAGTAGGGGCGATAGGAAAAGATCGGCTTGGCCGGCGCAGGCGCGGCAAAGGCAACAGTCATGGAAAATCCGTTCGGGCGGGGGAAGATCCGCCTCAGTTAAGGGGTCTTGCCGCAAAGGGCAAGCTGATCAAGCACCCTTTATTTCTGGGCCTACTTGGCCGGGGCGATCATGGCATTGAACTCGGCGACCCGGCGAGCCAGTTCATCTTCCTCGGTGTGTGCAGCGATATCAAACACATGGCGCACGATCTGAAGGCGGGAGCTGTTGTCGGCCGCCGCCTTCATGGCCTGTAGCGCCTGTTCCCGCATGGACGTCATGCGCGCGTTGAGGGCCGCCATCAAGGCAAGGATTTCGTCTTTCTCCGACGCCTTGCTGCGCAGGGCATCCTCAAGTTGAATGATTTGCTCCATCATGGCGGCCATTTGTTCGGCCTCATGGCCCTGGGCATCCATCAGGTCATTGCAGAACTGGGTCAGGGAGCGGTTCTCCTCCACCAACTGCTCGATCCTGCCCTCGGCCAGCCGCAACAGTTGTTTTAACTCGGCCACGTTGGGCATTAAAGACCTCATCATCCAGGTTGGCGGTCGCCCATCCTACAGTGTCCACCGAGGCGCTGTCGTGGGGAAAACAGGCCGCGCGAGGCACTTCGCGCCGTCGTTGAAAACACTTGCCAATCCGATGGCGTAGATCATTCTCCAAAGATGGGGCGTACGGCTGTTCGGCCATGCCAAGCCGACACCAAAAACATGACCAGGGGAAGGGTGAATGAGACAGTACGGATGGATCACGATGGTGATCCTGGTGGGCCTGCTTGTCCAGGCTTGCGGGCCGCAGTTCGAGACACGGTATTCCTATGCGCCGCCGCCGACCGACGCGGGCAAGCTGTGCGCGACTCAGTGCCAGACCGTCAAGACCTATTGCCGCCGGACATGCGCCGCCGAAGAAGGGTCCTGCAAGGCCCAGCAGCAGTCCCGCGCGCAGTATGACTACGACCAGTACGTCAGGAAGCAACAAGCGGCAAAGCGTGAAATTGAGCGCTCGCCCAACTCCTTCCTGTCCTATGGCGCCTGTTCCACCGGCGGCTGCAACGAGAACTGCGACGGCGATTTCCGGATCTGCTATTCCACCTGCGGCGGCCAAGTCCAGGAATCCGTCGTCTGCACGTCGGGCTGCGAAGACGTCCAGCCCGTGCAGCCCGTGCAGCCGGCGTACCGCCCCGCACAGCCTGTTCGTGAAGACCGGGGGCCACAGACCAGTTCCCTGTGCCGAAAGGGTGCCAAGGTCGAAGTGTTCTCCGAAGGCGACTGGTATGAGGCCAAGGTGAAGTCCCTGCCGCTGCGCAACGGCCGCTGCCCGGTCCATTACATCGGCTATGACGACAGCGAGGACGAGGACGTTCCGCTCACTGACATGCGCCGGATCGGTGAGTGACATGCGGACGCGCAAACTTTGGCCACGGTGGCGGTTCGGTCTGTCGGTCGCTGCCTGCGCGGTCCTGGTCGGGCTCGCCCTGCCCGCTCAGGGCGTCACCATTCTCGACAGCACATGGCGCGAGGAAGGCGGCACAAAAAGCAGCCCCTGGAAGGGTTTTGCGGCTCACCTTGCCCTGGCCGCGCAGCCCCAGTTCAACAGCGTCGTCAGCCTTTCGGAGGACGGCGAGGAATGGGGTCTGGCGTCGGGAACATGGCTCGGCAACGACGCGACCCACGCCTACATCCTGACCGCCGCTCATGTCTTTGAACTGCCGGCCGGGCCCGACGACTATGTCGTGCGATCCCCCGGCGGCATCGTATTCCGCGCCGACCGCGTGTGGGTACACCCGGAATGGAACGAGGATATCGAGACACGGAGCGGGTACGATCTGGCCATCATCCGCCTGACCAGGCCGATGACCGACACCGGGCAGCCGCCCGTCCTCTACACCGGGCGCGGCGAAGCGGGCAAGGTCATCACCTTCGTCGGGTTCGGCAGCAGGGGCATCGGGTCGCGCGGCGAGCGGGAACGCTTCCTCCGTGGCACCGACAAAGCCGCCGCACATGGACTGGTCGAGGACTGGGCCGACATCATCACCCCGCCGCCCAGGGGTGAGGATGCCGGCAACTTCCTCGGCATCTTCCTTCCCAGGGAGGACGGCAGCCTTGAAAATCCCCTGGGAGGCGGAGCGAGACCGGCCACGCGCATGGTCGGCCTTCTGGGCTCGGGCGACAGCGGCGGAAGCGCCTGGATGAAGGTCGGGGAAACCTGGATGCTCGTAGGGGTCAACTCAAGCGGCACCGAAGAAGGCGGCTATGGGGAAACCTCCTGGTTCGCCCGCGTATCGCCGCACCGCCAGTGGATCAGCGCGATCTTCGCCGGTGCGAGGTTCGCGAATGAGGATACTCATATGGTCGCCGACCCCGATCCCCCCCACACCCCGCCCACCCCGATCAAGCTCAGTCCGGACGACAGCACCGAAGACGATGGCGTGAAGCTGACCAGCGACGGGTTCGGTGCGAAGTTCGACCCGGAAGACCTTCAGCCGATGGTCCACATCAGCGAGTTCCGCACCCCGCCCAACAAAAGCAAGACCGACGACAACCGCCCGCCCAAGCCGTCAAAGTGGGTGAACCAAAGCGAGCATCCGAAAGCCGAGGCTGTCCGGAATTCCAAATAATGAGGTTTACTCTGCGACTAATAGTCAATACGACCCTACCAAAGGCCTAAATAGACCGGTCCCTGAGCAGCAACCAGCTTCCACAAAATGTCCTTTAGGAGTATGGTCCCCCCCATAATACATAGGGCGGCGAAAGCCATTAAGCCCATCGGGGAAGGCGCGCGCAATGACCAACACATCGGCAATCAAAAGCCCGAGCGGCCTTGAAGCACTGACGGGCCGCATTGGGCTCGCCACCAAATTTCACATTCTTTTGGCGGCTACGCTCATCGGCCTGGGACTGGTCGCGGCAGTCAATTTGATGACCCTGCGTGATCGACTGGAGGATGCCTATCTCCAGCAGACCCGCAGCGTGGTGGAAACCGCGCTAGGCGTCCTGACGCACTATCAGGGCCGCATTGCCGACGGCACCCTGGACGAGGCCGAGGCCAAGGAGCAGGCCAAGGCCATTCTGCGCGGCATGCGCTATGACGGCGAGGAGTATCTGTGGATCCATGACATGGACCACAAGATGGTCATGCACCCCATCAAGCCGGCCATGGACGGACAGGCCCTGAAGGGCATGACCGATCCGACCGGCAAGGCGTTCTTTGCCGAAATGGTCAGCGTGGTGCGCGCCGAGGGGGCCGGCATGGTCTCCTACAAATGGCCTAAGCCGGGGTTCAACGACCCGGTGGACAAGATTTCCTACGTCGCGGGCTTCGCGCCATGGGGCTGGGTGGTCGGGTCGGGCGTCTATACCGATGAAATCAATACGGTCTTCATGGAAAAGGCCCGCCTCAATCTGATAATCGTAGTGCTCGGCATGGTCATGCTGGGCAGCCTGTCCTGGCTCTTCACCCGCACCACCGCGCGCCCTCTCGCCCTGATGGCCAAGGTCATGCAACGCATCGCCGAGGGCGACACGTCCAGTGCCATCCCCGGCGTTGGCCGGCGCGACGAGGTGGGTGTCATGGCCCAGTCCCTGGGCGTTCTGCGCGAAGCCGTGGACCAGGCCTTCCGTCTGCGCCAGATGGTCGATGTACAGCCCGCCAAGGTCATGATGTGCGATCCCAAGACCCTGGCCATCACCTACATCAACAAGGCCGCCGAGGACCTGATCAAAGGCATGGACCATCCCATCGCCAAAGACCCCAGCGGGCTGGTCGGTCGCAAGGTGACCTCGTTCCACAAGAAGCCGGAAATCATCGAGCGGTTGCTGTCCAACCCCGCCAACCTGCCTTATCGCGGCAAGTTCACCATGGGCGGCGTGACCATCGAGAACTACGTCACCGCCATCTATGACCGTGACGGAACCTATCTGGGGCCGATGCTCAATTGGGACGACGTGAGCAAGTACGTGCAGATGGCAGACGACTTCGAGAAAAAAGTCAGCGTGGTGTCGGCCAACGTCGGTCGGTCGGCCAGCCGCCTGGAAACCCTGGCCGGCGGCATGGCGTCCTCCGCGGAGTCCGCCAGCCACCAGTCGGGCAGCGTGGCCGCCGCAGCCGAGCAAGCCACCACCAGCGTGGAAACCGTGGCCGCCGCGTCCGAGGAACTGGCTGCGTCCATCAATGAGATCGGCCGCCAGGTCAACAGCGCGGCCGACATCGCCCGCACCGCCGTGGACGAGGCCGCTCAGGCCGACGAAACGGTCCGGGGCCTCGGCGACGCAAGTGCGCGCATTGGCGAGGTGGTTGACCTGATCTCCAACATCGCCAGCCAGACCAATCTGCTGGCCCTGAACGCCACGATCGAGGCGGCACGGGCCGGGGATGCCGGCAAAGGCTTTGCCGTCGTGGCCAACGAGGTGAAGACCCTGTCCGCCCAGACCTCCAAGGCAACCGAGGAAATCAGCCGCCAAATCGATGCCGTACAGGAGGCCAGCCAGCGTGCAGCCGGGGCAATCGCCGGCATCACACGCACCATCAGCCGCATCGACGAGATTGCTTCGGGCATCGCCGGGGCGGTCCACGAACAGGCCGCCGCAGTCTCCGAAATCGGCCGCAGCGTCCGCGAGGCGGCCCAGGGCACGCGGCAGGTGTCGGCCAGCATCACCGACGTCGCCGACGCCTCCCGCCGCACCGGCGACGGCGCAACCCAGGTGCTGGACGCCGCCTCTGCCCTTGGTGAAGACGCGCGCAGCCTGGACAAGGAAGTGGAAACGTTCCTGACCTACATGCAGGGACGCTGACAAGCATAAGGCCCGGTCTTTCGACCGGGCCTTATTTAACAGGCTGCGAAAGAACACAGCCTTAAGCCCGTTATTCCCGCGCAGGCGCAGTGGCGCTGACTTTGGGAGAAAGCCGGGCGCGGCCCGGACCCGCCAAGGGCCGAACGGCCCTTGGAACCCATGAACGCTCCTGCGCTTGCCTTGCGCCGCAGGCAGGTACTCCTTCAAACATGTAATGCGCTGCGCGCGGCTTTCTACTGAGGCCAACTCCCGAGATCCAGGAGACTGAGTCTCCTGGCGGGTGCGGGCAGAGCCCGCTTTCTGGTGCCAGAGTCAGCGCCTCTGCGCCTGCGTGGGTTCGACGACCAGGGCTGCGGTAGTGGGCGTAAACGGCACCATCAGCCGAAAACCGCGCTGCCGACCAGGAACACCGGCACAGGAGGTCCCGAATGACCAAGGACAAGCCCCGGCGCCCCGGACCGGGATCGACGGGGCGTGAGGGGCGGCCTCCCTACCGCATGAAAATGGCGTCGATCTGGAGCTGCCGGTTGAGCTTTCGGGAGAACGTCGTCTGGATGATCATGTGCGGCGAGAACCCCCACGCATGGAGGTCGTTCAGGAAGCTCAGGTAGGTCTCCTCCCCCTCGTACAAGGGGAACAGGGAGAGTTCCAACTGGATGCCGCAGATGACCTGAAGCGCCTTAGGCCCACCTTGGAGGACTTGTCGCTCGTATCCCTGGGTGTCGATCTTCAGGAACGTCCTTGCGCCAACGGGCACATACTCTGCGAACAGGTCGTCGAGGGTGCGCACTTCGGTCTGAACGCTCTTGATCGTTTCGCTCCGAGGCAGCGCCTCAAGTAGCTTGTCAGCCGGGCGCAGGATACTGCTCATGTCCGACGCCTCGGAGACATGGAGCATGGTCTCGCAAGTTTGCGCACCGACGGCGACCCGCGGGGCGATCACCCAGTCACGGTCCTCATGCTGCCGGCGGAGAAGAACGGCATGCGCCTCGGGGCCCGGCTCAATGGAGACGATACGGCCCTTGAAGCCGGCCATGCGCAGCTTGTCGCGGGTCTGTCCGACGTTGGCGCCAACATCGACGACCAGATCGATGGCCGCCGCCTGGAGGACGCTGGCGAGTTGCCCTTCGGACGACTTCTTGATCGCCTTGGAACGCCTGAAAAGACCGAGCATGTAGTCCCCCGTGAACGGCTTGCGACTATGTGACACGAACCCCCGGAAAACCTAAGCTTTCCGGGGGTGTATCTGGTGAGCCCGACAGGATTCGAACCTGTGACCCGCTGATTAAAAGTCTTCTGTGAAGCCAGCGTTTCCGCCAGCATTCCGAACTTATACCCTAAACCCAGCCTGTTCAATATCAACACCTTAGAGGGCCGGTTCGGAACGAGGCGCCCCTTACACACCAAGCGCCGGCCGCGCCGCCGAACATGCCCTCTCCTGGCCGCCGGCTATGGGTGCGCCGACGCATCGGCACCGCGAGGGAGAACAGGACAGATAGGATAGATCAAGGGGGGCGAACATGGCGCTGCGCCTGTCCCGCTGTCAACCCCTACGCTAAAACTTTTGCCCATCGGAAAAAGGTAACCTCGGTAACTGGACAAGCGGTTGACCAAAAAAATGTAGGCGTAGAGCGGCTTTAAGGCCGATTTGGAAAAGGTAATAATAAGGTAATAAGTTAGTAATCTAGTTACCATTTCATTCTGTAATTTTGGCCTCACACAAAACTAAATAAAAACAATCCTCTACGGAAGAGTTACCTTTTTAGTTACTTCAAATTACTCTTTAGGGGTAACATTTTTCTCCTTTCACATCAGATGGTTATCGCCCTTCTGGATGCTTGGTGACCGAGGTTACCTTTTTCCGACGCCATTCCGGATTTTACGAACCACCCCCTGATCGGCCAGCCTGCTGTTCGCTCTTTCCTCTGCGGGACAGTGCCGAGATCTGCAGAGTCTGCCGCCCCCACCTTACCGCTCTGTATCCCGCTCTCTGGGCCGTCTCCGGGCGGTCTCTGCGGTGCAGAGGCAGAGGCACGTTTTGATCGCAGGCGTGGCGGGGGGAGACTTCGCTTCGTGGCCCGTCTTCCAGAACTGTGAGACGTACAGTTGGAAACGCATAAAAAAGCCTGGAAACGAGCGCGCGAATGGAGGTTCAATGAAAGCCGGGGCAACCCCTGGTGCGACTTCGGGCTGGAAGCTACAGTGCTTTCAGCGCGCCTTCACGGGGCTGCGAGACGGAAGCGGTGAGGTCGGTCGAGCTTGAGCGCGAGGGCTCGATGCACAGGAGGGATGATGTTCAACTTTCAGAGTTACTGGCGCAAGTGGAGCGGCAATGTAACGCGCCCAGCTAGAAACGGATTCGACATAAAGTGGAAAAATTGGCTCCACTTACTTCAAAAGCCCCAGGAAGAAGAGGCAGTGAGGCAGCGTAGAAATGCACTCACGTTGTCAACAGTTATTATACTAATAGAGTACGGAATAGTAACAGGAGCAGGGAAAGGAGTTCTAGGTGTAGACATAGTTGCTGAAATTGGCGTTATAAAAGGACTTGCGTGGATTGCGGCTTTTTACTTTTTGCTTTCTTATTTGTTTATAACAATTAATGACTTTTGTAATCGATCAGCAGACCGTTATCGATGGTTTTTAACTGCGATGGCGGAACCGCAGCACGATTACATGGTCCGGTCTTCACAGCTTTTTTGGGAAGCCATCAGTAGAATTGAGAAAAAAAGTGACGCTCACAAGATAGCAAAGATAAATGATGCCAAGATTTTTTGGTCTGAAATTGATGAAGAAATGAGAAAAATTTGGGTGGAATCAAATAATGAGAACAGCCACGCAGATTATTTTTCATCGATGTCTTTAAAGGTAGCAAAACTTGAAATGTCCGTAGCGTTTAAGCTTTTTGTTACAGTTCTTCTTCCTATTATTTATTCAGGATACGCTATTTATATTTCAAGAGATGGACTTACATCAATCGTCGATTTTGCGATAAAATACCACAGCAATTAGGATTAGGCCCGGTAGAGCGGTCTTACTGCCTTTTAGCATGCCGCCGTCCGGGCGCCCGAGTTAGTCCCCCACCGCATAAGGCTCGAACACCACCGCCTCTTCGCCCATCCAGGTGTTGATGTCGCGGAAAACTTCCATCAGCGGCGACAGCTCGTTGACCGAGAACACCTTCGCCGCCTCGGCCACGTTGCCAAAGCCGCCGATGTTGGCTGGGATGACGCCCAGGAGCTGCGGCGGAACGCGATGCACCGTCAGCACGTCGTCGCGGCTGATATTCTTCAGGTTGAAGAATTCGTCCTTCGCGCCGATCTCGGCTATCGGGATCACCTTCAGGCCGTCCGCCTTGCCGTTCGGGGCATACATGAACAGGTTCCGGAAGTTCCCCGGCCCCTTGGCGTCCCGCATGGCCTTGCGCAGCATGTCAATGTCCGCCTGGCTTTGCGCCGGGTCGGTCATGTACAGGATGAAGCCCGCGTGGCTGCCGTTCACGTAATACTTCCGGCGGAACAGGGTCGCTGCCTCGTTCAAAAGCGCCGACTGGATCGCCGCGGTGTACCCCGGCATCCCATAGATTTCCTGGTTGATGTCCGGTTCCATCAGGTGGCACACCTCCCCCTCGATGGGCCGTTCCTCGCCATCGATCAGCAGCAGGAAGCCGCCGTCGCGGTTGCGCCTGGTCCACCGCGCCGGCGCCGGCGTCAGGTCGAACGGCCCGCCCAGGCGCGACCGCCGCAGCACCGGATACCCGTTGCCGAACACCAGGAAGTCCAACGCCAGCCGCTTGAACGCCTGCCGGCTCAGATACCGGGTCGGCCGGAAGCATGACGACAGGATGTTGACCTTCACCGAAATGGCCGACTGGTGGTGCGGGTTGCTGGGCAGCAGCTTGGCCAGCCCGCAGAACGACACCGGCGGCTCATAGAACCGCCCGTTCCACGCCGTGTGGAAGTAGGCCCCGATATCGCGCTGGTCCAGGACCGGCGTCGGGTCGCCAAAGGTGAAGGCCTCGACATGACCGGGCGAGGCCGCCGGCGCGACGGGCACCAGGTCATCGGCGGGGCGGTCTCGGCGGCTCTGGCGGCGGGGCTTTCCCATTTACATGATCTCCACGATGTTGCGGCCGCCGCCGCTGACGGCGCCCAGAGTGTTGTCGTTGTCAAAGTCGGTGAAAGACAGGCGGTCGATGGCGTGCATGACGGCCCAGGCCACGTCCGCATGGCCGGTTTCCCGGCCACGGGCGGCGACAAAGGTCGCCTGCCGACCGCTGGGGGTCATGGTTTTCTTGATCGACATGAAGGCCATGGCGACGTCGGTCATGCCGGCGTCGAACTCGAACAGGCGCTTGGAAATCAGGTGCTTGGCCTTCAGGACCATGCGGCTCTTGACCTCGACGCTGTATTTGATGCCGTGCGCGGCCGGGAAGAACTTCTGGACCAGCTCGAACACGCCGGCGCCGATCGTCGTCATGTCCACCCCGATGTGTTCGACGCGGGGGTATTTGAGGGTCAGCTTGCGGATGGCCTCGGCCTGGGCCTGGAAATCGACCCCGACGAACGACATCTTTTCCAGCAGGCGGAATTTTCCGCCCTCGACCATCGGCGGCGCGATCACCACGATGGCCGCCGAGTCCTGCGACAGCGCCGGGTCGTACCCAATCCACACCGGCCCGATGTACGGGGGTGTCTCCTCCGGCGTCCAGTCCTTCGACCAGGCGTCCCAGGCGTCCACCATGCACTTCTTCAGTTCGTCGAAGGTGAAGAAGCTCGCGCTGTCGTCCACCCACGCGCACATGAACAGGTTGGCGAAGTCCTGGTCGTTGTACTCCTGCCGCAGTTGATCGATGTCGAACAGGTCGCATCCCTGGCGGACGGCGTCCTCAACGGTGACGATCTGGCGCCACTGGCCATCGGCACACAGGGCACCAGCCTGAAGCGCCTGGTGCGACACGTCGATCTCGACCCTGTCAGCCTTGCGGCGCCCCTTGTTGAAGGCGTCCCCAGTCCAAAAGGCGTTGGCGTCGTGCCCGATGGTCGATGGCGACGAAAAGTATGTAATTGTCCATTTCTTGTGGGTGGCCATGGCGCTGGCCACCTTGCGGAACTCCAGGAACCGCGCAATCCAGGAGTATTCGTCCAGGTACACATGCCCGTGGTAGGACTGCGCCGTCTTGCTGTTGGTCCCCAGGAAGTACAGGGTGGCGCCGTTCCACAGCGTGATTGGCGTGCCCTTCAGTTCCACACCCGTCACGTCCTTGACGAACTGGCAGATGTACTCCCGGAACACGTTGGCCTGGGCCTTCGACGCCGACAGGAAAATTTGGTTGTCGCCGGTGGTGATCGCGTCGATCAGGGCTTCGCGGGCGAAGTACCAGGTGGCGCCGATCTGGCGGCTTTTCAGGATGTTGCGCACCCGATGGGCCTTGCGCGCCCGGTGCCACGTCCGCTGATAGTCGAACAACTCCCGGTCCCAGGCCTCCAGAAGCTGGTCCACCTGTTCCGGCGTCAGGGTGTTCTTTTCGTCCTGCTTTTTCTTGCGGGCCTTGTCGCGCTTGGCGTTGCGCTCGCCCACCGCCGGATTGAGGTCCCCTTCCCGGCCCGACTTCTCGAACTGCCGCACCCTGGCCGTCCGCTCGATGATGCGCGCCAGGTGGTCCATCTCGGCCAGCTCGCGGTCGGTCTTGTCCGGCTGGGCGATCAGCGCGACCAGGCGCTGATGCACCTGGGTCTCGATGCGGACCACGATCGGCGTGTCTTCCCACCCGTCGCGCCGTTTCCAGCTATCGATGGTCGGATAGGGGATGTCGAGCATCCGCGCGATCTTCGCGCAGGATAGCCCCTGCCAGTACAGGTTCCGGGCCGTGAGGCGGGCGGACTGGGTGCTGTCGTCGTCCTCTGTCATGCCCAGAGAGTGGCCGCACTGAGTGCCATCAGACACGACGCCTGAGGTTGGAAACGGCCCATGCCAACCCTGAGTGGGTAGCGTCAGCGCGGCGGCCGACCTCAGCATGACGGCTCCGATGCCCCTCCCGCAGTCAAGGCGAGCCGATGAAGACGAAATTTTACCGGGTGTGCCGTTCCGGCCTGACCATCGACGGCCGCGAAGTCACGCCGGCGCAGATCGACCAGATGGCCGAGAGCTACAATCCCCAGACCTACGGGGCTCGGGTGTGGTGCGAACATCTGCGCTCGATGATGCCCACCGACACTCCGTTCCGGGCCTACGGCGACGTCCTGGCGGTCAAGGCCGAGACCGACGCCGAGGGTTACCGCGTGCTTTTGGCGCAGATCGACGCCACCGACGACCTGGTCAAGCTCAACGGGCAGCGGCAGAAGGTGTTCTGGTCGGTCGAGATCGACCCGAATTTCGCCGGCACCGGCAAGGCCTACCTCTGCGGCCTGGCCGTCACCGACACCCCGGCCAGCCTGGGGACCGAAATCCTCAAGCTGTCGCACATCCACCGGGGCCAGATGCCCGGCGGCGACAAGATGCCGAACCGCCTGTACAGCCAGGCGATCGACGCGCCGATGGAGCCCGAGGCCTCGACCCCGGCGTCCGAGGGTCCGTCCCTGCTGACGCAGATCAAAAACATCCTGCGCGGCGAAAAGACCGGCGACGACGCCCGCTTCCGCCAGTTGGAAGAGTCTGTGACGGTGCTGGCCGGCGGCCTGTCGGAGATCAAGACGGCCATCACCACGCTGGCTGCCGCAGCCGGGACCACGAAGCCGCCTGAGCCAGTCCAGCTTGAGCCCATGCCCGACACGCCGGTGACCCGCGCCGAGATGAACGCGCTGATCGAAATGCTGAACGGCACCCCGGCCCACGGCGCCCGCCCGCCCCACGACGGTTCCGCCGGCGGCGCCGCCAACATCACCGACTGCTGATCCAGCCTCCGACCAGCCTCCGCCTCAGCGCAACCTGAAGGAACATCGCTCCCATGCGCAACAAAACCCGCGTCGCCTATGACAGTTACGTCGCGACGATCGCCCAACTGAACGGTGTCAGCGATGCCACCAAGACCTTCAACGTGGCGCCGACGGTCGCTCAGAAACTGGAGGACCGCGTCCAGGAACAGGCCGACTACCTCGGCCTCATCAACATTGTTCCGGTGGAAGATCAGTCCGCCCAGAAGCTCGGCCTGGGCGCCGGAACCCCGGCCGCCAGCCGCACCGACACGGACGTGGCCGAGCGGCAAACCCGCGACATCACCGACCTGACCGACCGCGACTATGTGTGCGCGAAGAGCAACTTCGACACGCACGTCAAATATGACCGCCTCGACGCCTGGGCCAAGTTCCCGGACTTCCAGGTACGGATCCGCAACCATGTCACGCGCCAGGTGGCGCGTGATCGGCTGATGATCGGCTGGAACGGCACCCATGCCGCTGCGACCACCGATCTTACGGCCAACCCGTTGCTGCAGGACATGAATATCGGCTGGCTTGAGCATCTGCGCACCCAGGCGCCGGAACGCGTTCTGTCGGGCCTCAAGATTGGGCCGGGCGGCGACTATGAAAACATCGACGCCGCCGTCTTCGACGCCGTCAACAGCCTGATCGAGCCCTGGCACCGGAAGAACGCCGATCATCGGGTGCATGTCGGGGACGAAATGCTGACCGATAAGTATCTGGGCCTGCTCAATTCGGCCGACAAGCCGACCGAACAGAACGCCATGTCCACGCTGTTGCTCAACCGCGTGATCGCCGGCCGCAGTGCCATGACGGTGCCGTTTTTCCCCGGCCGGTCGATTTTGGTGACCATGCCCGAGAACCTGTCGATCTACTGGCAGTCGGGCAGCCACCGCCGTCACATCCTCGACAACCCCAAGCGGGATCGCGTCGAAGACTACCTGCAGGTCCGCGAAGCCTATGTGGTCGAAGACCTGGGCGCCGCCTGCCTGCTGGAAAACGTCCTGATGCCGGATGGTGTGGGGGGCTGGGCATAATGTCGCTCGCGCGCAAGCACTTCGAACGCACCCGCACCGAACGGGAGGCGGCGGGGGTCGCCCCGGTTCAGGGCGGCGTGACCGGCGCCGCGCTCACCTCCGCCCGGATGCCGCAGGGCGACCGCATGTTGATCACCCTGCGCAGTCACAAGGCGGCCCTGAAAGGCATCCAGTCGCGCAAGAGCAAGGCCGACGCCAAGCGCGAATACCTGCCCGAGTATGAAGCCTATGTGGACGGGGTCCTGGCGGCCGACAACGGCGGCCAGGACACGGTCTTCGTGACGGTCATGCTCTGGCGCATCGACGCCGGTCAGTACAGCGGCGCCATGGACCTCGCCGCCTATGCCATCCGCCATGGCCTCGCGATGCCCGAAGGCTTCAACCGCGACTTGGCCACCACGGTGGTCGAGGAACTTGCCGACCACGCCCTGGCCCTGGACGGCGGCGACCACGCCGATCTGCGCGACGCGATCGATTTCGCCTTGGACCTGGTCGCCAACACCGACATGCCCGACGAAGTGCGGGCCAAGGGCACCAAGGCCCTGGGCTCGCTGCTGCAGGACACCGACCCCGAACGTGCCGCCGAGCTGTGGACCTATGCCCTTGAGCTGGATCCCAAGTGCGGCGTGAAGGGTCAACTCGAACGCCTCCGCAAGTCCCTCAATGCGGCTGCCACCACCGACACCGCCGGCACGTCCGGCACCTGAGGCCCCCCCCGACGGCGACGGCTCGGGGGTGGGGCGGACGGTCCTTCGGGACCTGAGGCTTCATCTCCTTCCGTCGCCGTCTCCCCTTTCAGGACCGGCCCATGAGCTTCATCCCATCCAGCGGCGCCGCGCCCCTCGACCAGGTCGTGCCCAACGACGGCTTCTTCCCAGATCTGGGCGTGGCCGAAATGCGGGACCAAACCGGCCTGGGCTCGGTGTTCGGCGCCGCGCGGTTAGCCGCCGTCCTGCAGGCCGCCATGATTGAGGTGAACGCCGACCTTGCAGACTGGCGCATGGGCCTTGAGGCCGAGGCCCTGGCCGAAGTGCCCGCCACCACTTACGGCGGCATCTCCGCCAAGGTCATCTTGTACAAGACCGGCGTCTACACCCGCGCCCGCGCAGCCCTGATCGACACCACCCGCGACTACGACAGCACCAAATCAGGCCACGGTCGGGCCGATGCGTTGGAGGAAACGGCCGACAGTTGGCTTGCCCAGTCCAACGAGGCCCTGGCCCGCCTGATCGACCGCCCACGCACCGTGGTTGAGCTGATCTGATGACCGCCAACGCGATCACCCGACAGGGCGACACGGTCGATCTGGTCGCGGCCCGCCACTACGACGGGGACACCAGCATGGTCACCGACATCCTGGAGGCCAACCCCCGCCTCGCCGACCTTGGCGCCATCCTACCGATCGGCACCCGTATCACGCTGCCGCCCCGGCGACCCACCACGCGACCAGGAATTAACCTATGGGACTGACCGACAAATCCAGCACCACGGCCTACCTCGCCAGCCTCACCGTGGCCGGCGGGTCGCTGTCGGTCAACGAGGCGGTCGCCCTGGCGGGCCTGGTGCTGGCCGTGGCCACGTTCGCGGCCAACCTCGTCTACAAGCACCTCCACTACCGTCTTGAAAAGGCGCGCTTAGATGCTGAAAGAACAGGTAATTAACCAAGTCATCGCCCGTGAAAAGGGGTACGTGAACGACCCCGCCGACCTGGGCGGTGAAACCAACTGGGGCATCACGGTGTCCGTCGCCCGTGCCTACGGATACACCGGGCCGATGCGCGACCTGCCGCGCCAGGTGGCGGAAAACGTCTACGCCGACCTCTACTGGAACGTTCTGCGCCTCGACGCCGTGGCCGCCATCAGCCCCGAGATCGCGGCCGAGGTCGCCGACACAGCCGTCAACATGGGTGTCGGCATCGCGGGCAAGTTCCTTCAGCGGGCCCTGAACGCCTTCAACGATTCGGGCCGCTTGTGGCCCGACATGGAGGTGGACGGCCTAGTCGGGCCGCGCACCATCGGCGCCCTGCACGCCTACGCAACCCACCGTTCCGGCCAGGGCCGCCCCCTCATGCTGGCCGTCATGCTGGCCGCCCTCAATGCCCAGCAGGGCAGCCGCTACATCGACCTGTCCGAGGCACGGGACGCCAACGAACGCTTCACTTTCGGCTGGTTCGCCCACCGCGTGGTGCCCCCGGCCCTCGCCTGACCGTCCTCCTGACCCGGAGCCCCCCATGATCAACCGCCAACCGCCCGCCGATGCGGAAACCTACGGCGAGACCATCCGCCGCCTGTGCAGCGGCCTCGACCCGGATGACCTGGTCTCCTACGCCCGCGTCATGGGCGAGATCAGCCACGTCGCCGCGCGCGGCACGATCGACGCCCTGGACGCCATCGCGAACGGTGACAAGTCAGTCGCCTAACGCCCTGATCCCAAAGCCGGAGAAGCCCCCATGAAGCCCTGGTACAAGTCCAAGACCATCCTCGGAACCCTGCTGTCCGCCCTGGGCACCGTGGCCGCCGTGTTCGGTGTCCAGCTCACCCCCGACATGCAGGCCGAGCTTGCCACCGCCATCCCGCTGGCCATCACCGGCGCCGGCACCGTCCTCGCCATCTTCGGCCGTCTGCGCGCCCAGGTGTCGGTCGGCCTCGGAAAGGGCAACGACGGCGGCGTCCTCGCCATCCTGGTGGCCGGCGTCCTGTCTGTCGTCCTGCTGGCCGCCTGCGCCGCGCCCTTGGCCGACACGCCGGAACAGCGGGTCTACGCAGCCCAGTCGGACTATGCGGCCGCCCAGCTCGTGGCCCTCGCTTATGTCGAAAGTCCATCGGCCAAGCCTGCCGTGGTCACGGCTATCCGGTCGGCCGACGCCGTGGCCCATGCCGCCCTGGCCAAGGCCCAGGCCGCCGCGCGCGGGGGCGATGACCCCGCCGCCCCGGCGCTGATCGCCGCCGCCGATCAGGCCGTGCGCCGTCTGGCCCTCCTGACCCCGGTCCCCCACAGGGTGACCCCATGACCACCCTGGCCCTGCTCTACCGTGGCCTCATTATCGCCGAGGCCGCCGCCCATGGCATCGCCGTCGCCATCGAGGGCCGCAACCTGGTCCGCCGCCTGGTCGCAGAAGGCCGCGACCCCACCGACGAAGAATGGCGCAAGATCAACGCCCTGTCGGATGATCTTCACGCCCGTATCCAGGGGGGCGCCGCGTCGTGAAGAAGCTCCAGTCCGCACGCGACCACCTCCTGGCCGCGCCGCTCGGCATCCAGCCCGACAAGCTGCTGACCTTCGCCGAAAGCGGGACCGTCGCCACCCACCGGGGCGACGGTCCCGACTCCTTCCTGGTCCGCTACACCGCTCACCTGATCGTCACCGACTTCACCGGGCAGCCCGTCCAGCTTTTCTGGGCGGTCCTGGGGTGGATGCGCACCGCCTGCCCTGGCGCGGTGCCCGATGCGTTGAAGTTCCACGTTGACGTGATCGACCACAAGAAGGCCGACGTGTCCCTCAAGTTGGACCTTGAGGAAACGGTGCAAGTCCGCACCACCGATGACGGAACCTGGATTGTCGCCCAGGATGACCCCGACGCCCTGGTCCTGGACATGGGCGCCCTAACACCTGGTCTCGCCTGATGTCCGGCCCCGGCAACGCCTTTGACGGCTTGGACGACTGGATGCGCCAGGCCCTGGCCGCCGCCAGTCCGGCCGCGCGCAAAAAGCTGCTGCGCACCGTCGCCGGCGAGCTGCGCAAGCGCAATGCCAAGCGCATCACCCAACAGGTCGGGCCGGATGGCGACCCATGGCCGCCGCGAAAGCCGGATGCGCAAGGCCGCGTCCGCTCAACGGCCAAGATGTTGCTGGGATTTCGAGAGGCCCGGCGGATGCGGGTCACGTCCGGCGCGGACGGCGCCAGCGTCGGCTATAGCGGCCGCAACGCCTATGTCGCCTCAATTCATCATTACGGCAAGATGGCGCAGGTGGCGAACAACGGCGCCAAAGTGAAATACGACGCCCGCCCCCTCCTCGGCCTCGCCGAAGACGACACCGCCTGGGTCCGCACGGCCATCCTCTCCCACCTTGCCGGGTTGTAAACGCCCCAATCCAACCCTCACCCGGCTGAAACCTCGCCCGGCCTGTGCCCATGCTGACCCATGAGCCACACGCTGACCGACCTCTCTCGACGGATGAGCAACTTGATCGGCCTCGGCACCATCGCCGAGGTCGATCACTCTTCCGCGCGCGTCCGTGTGGACCTCAACGGCCGCAAGACCGCTTGGCTGCCCGTACCGGGCGAGATCGGCGCCAACTTCCGCCGCTGGCGACCCCTGCGCATCGGAACCCAGGTCGTGGTCGTGTGCCCCGGTGGCGACCCGGCCAACGCGATCATCGTCCAAATCATCTATTCCGCCGCCCTGCCGCCGCCGGACAACCGGGGCAACATGGACGTCATCGTGTTCGACGACGGCACCACCATCCGCCACGACAGCGCCACCCACGAACTGACCATCATCAGCGCCGGCGACCTCCGCCTGAAGGCCGAGGGCGAACTGTGGCTGGACGCCCAGCACATCCACGTCTTCGAGGGAGGCTGACCATGCCCCCGGTGACGTTGCTTGGCCATGTCTGCACCGGGCACGGCTGCTGGCCGCCCCGCCCCTCGACCCAAGGCGAACCCCGCATGACCGTGCGCGGCGTGCCCGTTCACCTTGAGGGCCATGCCTGGGACGCCCACACCTGCCCGTCCATCCCGGAAACCCACGCCAGTGTCTTGGCCGCCGGCGCCCCGCGCTTCACGGTCGGGGGCTTGCAGCTCGGCCGCATCGGCGATCCCGTCGCCTGCGGGTCCACGGTGGCCCAGGGCGAACCCGCCTTCACGGTGGGGGACTGACCATGTTGGGCATGAACAGGACCGCCGGCACGCCCCTTTCGGACATGGGCCATATCCGCCAGTCCATCGGCGACATCATCACCACGCCCGTGGGCACCCGAGTCATGCGCCGCGACTACGGCAGCCACGTCTTCGACTTGGTGGACGCGCCCGGCAACGCTCCCGGCGCCCTGCGCCTGGTCGCCGCCGTGGCCGACGCCCTAGACCGCTGGGAACCGCGCGTGCGCGTGATCTCGGCCCGCGTCCTCCCCGCCGCCAATGGCCGCGCCACGGTCAGCATCACCGCCATGATCAAGGCGTCCGGCGACGTCCTGACCACCGACGTCGGCCTGTAGGGAGCGCCCAGCATGTCCCGCTACGACATCGTTGACCTGTCCAAGCTGCCATCCCCGGCGGTGGTCGAGGCCCTGGACTATGAAACCATCCTGGCCGACCTCAAGGCCCGCCTGTCCGCGCTGGCGCCCGAAGTCACGGCCACCCTTCTGGAAAGCGACCCGCTCACCAAGTTCCTGGAAGTCTTGGCCTATGAGTCCCTGATGCTGCGCCAACGTGTCAACGACAGCGCCCGCGCCATCATGCTGGCCCATGCCACGGGCACCGACCTCGACCACTTGGCCGCCCTGCTACACGTCGCCCGTCAGGTGGTCAGCCCCGGCGATCCCAACGCAATCCCGCCGGTCCCGCCGGTCTACGAGGATGACGCCCGCCTGCGCGCCCGCGCCCAGCTCGCCATGGAGGGCCTGTCCACCGCAGGCCCAGCCGGGGCTTACGTCTTCCACGGCCTCAGCGCCGACCCGCGCGTGGCCGACATCGCCGTGGCCAGCCCCACCCCTGGCGCCGTCGTCGTCACCGTGCTGTCGTCCGAGGGCGACGGCGTGGCGGCCGCCGACCTGCTGGCCGCCGTGACCGCCGCCCTGACCGCCGAGGACGTGCGCCCGCTGACCGATCAGGTCACGGTCCAGGCCGCCACCCCCATCCCCTATGCCGTCACCGCCGCCCTGGACTTGTACCAAGGCCCGGACGCCGATGTCGTCCGCACCGCCTCGGCAACCGCAGTGACAGCCTTCACGCTCAAGCAACGCCGACTGGGTGAGCCCGTCACCCTGGACGGCCTTTATGCGGCCTTGCGCGTCGAAGGCGTCCGCAAGGTCACGCTGGCCGACCCCACCAGCGCCATCGAACCCGCCGCCGACGCCTTCGCCCACTGCACCGCCATCATCGTGGGGGTCACCCCATGAGCCTGCTGCCCCCCAACGCCACGGCCACCGAGCTGGCCGCCGAACAGACCATCGCCGGCGCCACCGCCATCCCGGTGCCCATCGACACCCTGTGGTCCCCGGCCACCTGCCCAGCCGACGCCCTGCCGTGGCTGGCCTGGGCCATGTCCGTGGACGTGTGGGACAGTGCATGGCCCGAGGCGACCAAGCGCCAGGTCATCGCCGACAGCTTCGGCATACACCGGGTCAAGGGCACGGTCGGCGCCGTCAAACGCGCCCTGGCCAGCGTCGGCTATCGCACCGATCTGGTCGAGTGGTTCGCCCAGGACCCGCCGGGCACCCCCCACACTTTCCGCGTCGATGTCGCCGTCGAGGGCCGCGCCCTGGGCCAGGACACCTATGCCGAGGTCCTGCGTCTCGCCACCGCCGCCAAGCCGGTGCGCTCCCACCTGACCGCCGTCCGGCTGGCCAGCGAGACCAGGGGCCGCGTGTGGGCCGGCGCCGTGGCCACCAGCGGCGCGGTGGTCGAGGTGCTGCCCTACCAGCCCGGCGAACTGGAGTCCTCGGCGCTGCTGCACGCTGCCGCCGCCACGTGGTCCATCGTCACAACCACCGTCTACCCGGAGGCCGCATAGATGCCCGCGACCTACTTCACCCTGCCCACGGCTGCCGGACTGGCGGCCGAAACCAACAGCAAGCTGACCGGCGTGCCCGTCGTGTTCGCCGAAATGGCCGTCGGCGACGGCGGCGGCGCCCCGGCCCCGCCCACCGGCACGGCCACGCAGTTGGTCAACGAACGCTGGCGCGGCCCGATCAACGCCGTGGCCGTCCACCCGGACAACCCGGCCTGGCTGAAGGCGGAACTGGTGCTGCCGACCGCCGTGGGCGGCTGGACGATCAGGGAGTTCGGGATCTTCGATGCGGACGGCACCCTGCTGTACGTCGGCAACCACCCCGAAACCTACAAGGCCGTCGCGGCGGAGGGCACCACCTTCGACATGATGATCCGGGGCATCGTCTCGTTGTCGGCCGAGGCCTCCGTCACCCTGAAGATCGACCCGTCCGTGGTGGTGGCCACCCATACCGCCGTGGCCGCGTCGGTCGGTACGCACAGCCAGAGCCGCGACCACCCCGACGCCAGCACCGCCGCCAAGGGCTTCGTGCGCCTCGCCACCACGGCCGAGGCCGCCGCCCGCGCCGATGGCTCCAAAGCCGTCACCCCGGCGGGGATCGCCGCCGCCCTGGCCGCCGCCGCCAAGACCGGCCGCGCCCGCCGCTATTTCATGATGGGGAGCTAAGAAATGTCCGGCCTGATGGGCAAGGCGGCTCCGGCCGCCGACACCGACGCCACGCTCTACACCGTGCCAGCCCTCAAGCTGGCCACCATCACCGTGGCCGCCGTCAACCGGGGCGCCGAGGCCGCCAAGGTGCGCCTCGGCCTGACCACGGCGGCCAGCCCCGGCGATGCCGACTGGCTCGAATACGACGCCGTGGTCCCGGCCAACGGCGGCGTCCTGGAGCGGTCGCTGATCGCGGCGGCGGCGGGCGAAAAGGTCATGGTGCGCGATGACAAGGGGACCTGCGCTTACCGGGTCCACGGCTTTGAGGAGGATGTGTAATGCCGCGGCTACTTCAGGGACCGGCGGGAGCAGACGGATCCAACACCTCTGCTTATCCCACCATCTATTCAACTCCCCGAACTGCTGGGCAGATGGATGTCTTCGGCCGTGGACTGCATCGGCTTTTCCTGAGCAGCGGGCCATTCGTGGTTCCGTCCGGAGTAACTCGAATCCGGGTGCGCGTGTTTGGCGGTGGCGGTGGCGGTGGCTCCTATTCCGCCAACGGCGCCTCCCACTACGGCGGTTCGGGAGGCGGGTTCGCGATGGGCGAATTCGACGTCGTGGCAGGCGCCAATTTTGCCGTCACGGTTGGTGCGGCGGGAGCCCCCGGCGCTTTGGGTCTCACGGGGGGTACGTCCTCATTCGGCGCCCTCATCTCCGCGACTGGAGGCGGTGGCGGCAGTACCACGCCGGGCGCTGCAGGGACTGGCGTCGGTGGAGACTTCCAGGCTAACGGCGGGGTTGGCGGTAGCACCCAGGGGGGCGGCGGCGCGGCCGGTTCTCAGCTTGGCGATGGCGGCGCTGGTGGAACCAGCGTCGGCGGCGGTGGCGGCGTCGGCGGGAACCAGGGCGGACCGTCCAACGGTGGAGGCGGCAGTGCCTATGGCCCTGGCAACGCAGCCGGAAGTCAGCGGGGCGGCAACGATGCCCTGGGCAACAGTGCAGCCTCTGCTTCGGGCGCCGCTAACGCGGTCGGAGCCATCGCGCGCTTTTTGACGGAATGCTTCGCAGGAGGCGGCGGCGCCGGTGGCGGAACATTTTCCGGAGGGCCGGGTGCTGGCGGTGGAGCCAATTCCGGCGGTGCCGCCGGAAAAGGAAGCCTCTGCGGCGGAGGGGGCGCCAGCGGAACAGGCGGCCATACCGCAGGTGACGGCGGCCTGGGTGGTGGTGGGGGCGGGTCATCCTCCATCGGCGGTACGGGTGGCGCAGGTCTAGTAATTGTGGAGTGGTAGGTATGAAGTACGCACGCATTGTCAACAACGCGGCCGCCGATGCGACCACTGAGGACCCTGTCGGGCGGTTCCACCCCGACATCGTCGCACAGTTTGTCGAGGTCCCCGACGACGTGGTGGATGGCTCCACCCTGGACCCGGACACCGGCGCCTGGACGCCGCCTGCCGCCCCGCCCGAGGCCGAGCCGGTCCCGGAGGCGGTGGGCAACATGCGGCCCACCCCGCCGGAGTTCAAGGCGGTGTCCTTCACCTTCGCGGAACGCCTCGCTCTCAAGGCTGCCCGCCAGACCGATGATGTCGTGGCCGACTTTTTCGACCTGATCGACGACCCGCGTTTGACGGTCGTGGACCTGACCCTGCCGTCCACTCGGGACGCCATCGGCTATCTGACCACCACCACCCCGGCCCTGCTGACGCCCGAGCGGGCCGCCCAGGTGCTGGCCGGGCTGCCTGCGCCGTCCAGCAGCGGGGGTGCGTGATGACCGGCCTGCACCTGCTGCACCTGGACGTCGCCCTGGCCGCGCTGTCGGCGGCGATCTACGCCGACACCTGGGCCGAGGTCGGCGACCAGGCCAAGGCCATCCGCTGGCACCTGGCCGAGACGTTCGAGCACGCCGACGCCGAGGCAGCCTTGTTCCGCCACCCCGTCCACAGCGTCGAGGCCCTGGTGTTCCGGGGCACTGAGCCGAGCCCGGCCCACGTCGGCGACCTCGCTGCCAACCTGCGCGTCTGGCCGACCCGCTGGCCGGGGCGCGGCTGGGTTCACGCCGGCTATGCCGACCATCTGTCCCGCGTCCTGCTGCCCGCCCGCGACATGGCCCGCCTGACCAAATGGCCGGTCCTGGTCACCGGGCACAGTATGGGCGGCGCCCTGGCCACCCTGTTCGCCTCCCTGGCCTGCACCGAAGGTAACACCCCGGCCGCGCTGGTGACCCTCGGCGCCCCGAAGGTGTTCTTCGGCACCGCCTCGGCCGAGGCCCTGACCTGTCCCGTCCGGCGCTACGCCGTCACCGGCGACCCGGCCCCGCTCTGGCCCCCGCTGCCCGGCTACCACCACCCAGCCTCGCGCCAGACCCTGCCCGCGCCGCCCCCCCTGGCCGGGCCGCTGGCCCGCCACGACGCCCGCTGGTACGCCCGCGCCGTCGCCGAAGCCCTGATCGCGCCCCTGACCACGACCACGCAGTCCGCCTGACCACAGGAGTGTCCCATGCCCGTTGATTATCACCACGGCGTCCGCGTTATCGAGATCTCGGAGGGCACCCGGCCCATCCGCACGATCGCCACGGCCGTCATCGGCATCGTCTGTACCGGCCCCACGGCCGACGCGACCGCCTTCCCCCTGGACCGCCCGGTCCTGATCACCGACGTGATGACCGCCATCGGCAAGGCCGGCACGGACGGCACCCTGCCCCATGTGCTGGACGCCATTGCCGACCACGGCAGCCCCATGATCATCGTCGTCCGTGTGGCCGAGGGCGCGACCGAGGCCGAGACCACCAGCAACGTCATCGGCACCACCACCGTCGCCGGCCTCAAGACGGGCCTCAAGGCCCTGACCGCCGCCAAGGCGCAGTTCGGGATCCAGCCGCGCATCCTCGCCGCGCCCGGCCTCGACACCGAGCCCGTGGCCACCGAGTTGGCCGCCATCGCCCAGCTTCTGCGCGGTTTTGCCTACGTTTCGGCGTGGGGCTGTGCGACCAAGGAAGAAGCGGTCCTCTACCGCGAGAACTTCGGTCAGCGCGAGGTCATGGTGATCTGGCCGGATTTCCTGTCCTGGGACACGGTGGCCAATGCCACGGCCACTGCCTGGGCGACCGCCCGCGCCGTGGGCCTGCGCGCCAAGATCGACAACGACGTGGGCTGGCACAAGACGCTGTCCAACGTCCCGGTCAACGGCGTGACCGGCATCAACAAGGACGTCTACTGGGACCTCCAGAACCCGGCCACCGATGCCGGATACCTGAACGCCGCCGACGTCACCACCCTGATCAACAGCAAGGGCTTCCGGTTCTGGGGCTCGCGCACCTGCACCGCCGACCCGCTGTTCGCCTTCGAGTCCTACGTCCGCACCGCCCAGGTGCTGGCCGACACCATGGCCGAGGCGCACTTCTGGGCCGTGGACAAGCCCATGCACCCGACGCTCGCCCGCGACATCGTGGACGGCGTGTCGGCCAAGATGCGTGACCTGGTCACGTCCCACTACCTGATCGGCGGCGGCGCCTGGTTCGACCCGGCCAAGAACACCAAGGAGCTGCTGAAGTCCGGAAAGATGACCATCAGCTACGATTACACGCCGGTTCCGCCGCTCGAAAACCTCTTGTTCGAGCAGAAAATCACCGACGACTACCTGTTGGACTTCGCCGCCCAGATGGCCGGCTAAAGGAGGGCGCGTCCCATGCTTCCCAAGAAGCTCTACAACTTCACGGTCTTCTTTGAGGGCCATCCGATGGCCGGCTTGGTCGAGGAAATCACCCTGCCGGTCCTGGAACGCACGCTCGAAAAGTGGCGCGGCGCCGGGATGCTCGGCCCGGTGTCCCAGGACCTCGGCCTGGAAGCCCTCCAGCTCGACTTCACCCTGGGCGAACACAATCGCGAGGTTCTGAAGTTCTGGGGTGTGCAGGGCGCCAGCGGCGTCGGCCTCCGCTTTCTGGGCGCGGCCATGGGCGACGACGCCACCGCCACCGACGCCATCGAGATCTCGGTGCGCGGCCGCCTGGGCAAGACGGACATGGGCAGCGTCAAGGCCGGCGAGAAAACGGCGGTCAAGACCGAGATGCCCCTGACCTACTACCGCTATTCGGTCAACGGCACGGTGCTGATCGAGATCGACCTGATCGCCGGCATCGAAATCGTGAACGGCGTCAACCGCTCCGCCGACGTCCTCAAGGCCCTCGGCATGGCCTGACCGGGCCCGCCCCTTCCGTCCCCCGACATCAAGGATTTCTGACCATGAAGACCGTGACCTTCAAGACCCCCATCCCCTACGGCGACGGCAAGTTGGCGGAACTCAACCTGCGCCAGCCCAAGGCCGGCGACCTGCGCGGCCTCAAGTTGCTCGGTTTGCACAACATGGAATGGGACACCGTCGCCACCCTGGTGCCGCGCATCGCCACGCAGCCCGTCACCGCTGGCCAGCTCGCCGAACTGGAAGCACCCGACGTCATGGCCGTGATGGAGACGGTCCTGGGTTTTTTCGGGGACTGAGCCTGCCGCTGCCGGACGACACGCTCATGGCCTGGGGGGTGATGATGCGCGCGTTTCCAGGCAGCTTTCCCCCCGGCCAGTTCGACCGCCTGCCCCTCGACCGCTACGCCGAGTCCTATGACCTGGCCGTGAAGTTCCTGGAGATGGAGGCCGAGGCCGGGGGCCGCAACTAAGGGACCTGGTGACCTATGGCAGATCTGAAAGTTCACGTCGGCCTGGGCGCCACGGACAACCTGACCGGCCCCCTGCAACGGGCCGCCGGCGCGGCTGGCAACCTCAAGGGCGCCACCACGTCCACCGGCCGGGGGCTGGACAAGGTGGCGGCCATCGCCAAGCGCACCGGGAAGTCGGCCGACAGCATGGCTGGCCCGATGCGCGAGGCGGCCGCCAAGGTCCGCCAGTTGGAGCAAAGCTCCAAGGACCTCGACCAGTTCCGCAAGTTGAAGGACGCCGCCAAGACCAACGCCGACGCCCTGGCCGCCGCCGAAAAGCGCGCCCAGGACCTTGGCCGCGCCATGAACCAGGGCGAAGGCCAGTCCAAACAGGCGGCCGCCGCCTTTGCCAAGGCGGAAAAGGAAGTCCAGAAGCTCAAGACCGCCCACCAGGCCGCCGCCGGCGCCGTGGACAAACAGCGCGACAAGCTGAAGGCTGCCGGCGTCGCCACGGCCAACCTCGACAAGGCGCAAGAGGACCTCAAGCGTCAGCTCGCCGTGGCGACCGATGCCGCTGAAAAGCAGGCTGCAGCCCTCGAAAAAGCCCGCGCCCGCGCCCAGCGGCTGGCCAAGACGAAGGACCAGATCAAGGGGCTCGGCCGGGCGTTCGTCGGCGCCGCCGGCGCGGCTGGCAGGCTGACCCGCAGCATCGGCGGAATGCTCGGGCCGCTGGGCGCTCTGGGCGGGCTGGCGTCGGTGGCTGGCCTTGGGCACATGGTCACCAACTTCGCCAAGTCCAGTGACGAACTGTCCAAGTTCGGCCGCCAGGTCGGGTTCACGGCGGAAGGCCTGCAGGAGCTGCAATACGCGTCCGACCGGCAAGGCGTCTCGCAGGAAACCTTCAACGCCTCGATCAGGTCGTTCGGCAAGCGCCTCGGCGAATTGAAAGGCGGCGGCGGCGCGCTGGCCAGCTACCTGAAGAAGACCAACCCGGCCCTGGCCGCCCAGCTCAAGACCGCCCAGTCGTCCGAGGAAGCCTTTAGCCTGATGATGGTGGCCCTCGAAAAGATCGAGGACCCTCAGAAGCGCGCCGCCATGGCCGCCGCCGCGTTCTCGAACTCAGGCGCCGCCATGACCCGCGTGGCCGAGGCCGGGTCCGAGGGGCTGGCCGCACTGCGCGAGGATGCCCGCAAGCTCGGCATCGTGGTCGGCAACGACACGGCGGCCGCCGCCGAAGGCTTCGTTGATTCCATGACCCGGTTCCAGGCGTCGGCCGATGGCCTGGGCAAGGCCATTTCAAGCCGCCTGATGCCTGTCGTTCAACCGATGATCGACCGCCTGACCGAATGGGTCATCGCCAACCGGGAGGTTCTGGCCACCCGCCTCGACGGCATGATTAAGCGGGTCGCCGAGACCCTGGGCAAGATCGACTTCGAGCGCATCGTCGCGGGGCTTTCATCCTTCGCGGACACAATCTCGACGGCCGTGGACTGGGTCGGCGGATGGGAAAACGCCATGATCGGCGTCGTCGTCATGATGAACGGCGGCCTGATCGGCGGGATCGCCACGCTGGCCAGCAGCCTGATCGGGCTGGCGACGGCTGCATTCCCGTTGGTGGTCAGCGGTTTCACGGCGGTATCCGCCGCGTCTGGGTTGACCGCAGCCAGCATCAAGGCCGCTGGCATCGCCGTGATGACCAGTCCGATCTTCTGGGCGATTGCTGCAATCGCCGGCGCGGCCTTCCTGCTTTACACCTACTGGACCCCGATCAAGGCCTTCGTCACTGACCTGTGGGAGCGCGTCAGCGCCATCGTCTCCGGCGCCTGGGACCGCCTCAAGGCCCTGTTCTTCCAGTTCCACCCGCTGGGGATCATCATCGCCAATTGGGGCCCCATCACAACCTATCTCCAGGGCCTGTGGGACCGCGCCGGCGCCATCGTGTCCGGCGCCTGGGACCGCCTCAAGGCCCTGTTTTTCCAGTTCCACCCGGTTGGGATCATTGCCAGCAACTGGGGACCGATCACCGAATACTTCACGGGCCTGTGGGACCAGGTCATGGGCATCTTCGACAGGGCCTGGACGTTCATTCAGGCCAAGCTGGCTGCGGTCAAGGCACCGCTACAATGGCTGGGCGACAAGTTGGGCGGCCTGTTCGGCGGGGACGATCCCCCGCCCGGCCAGTCGAGGTCGCTGGCCAGGGCCGCCGCCATGGTGGCCACGCCCACTCCGGCGCCGGCCTTGGCCGCTGGCGCCGCCATGCCCGCCCCTGCCCCCGTGCCGCTGCGCCCGGTGGCGCCAGCCGCTGCAAAGGCGGCCGCGACCGCCGCCGTCCTGTCCACGCCTCCGGCGGCCTTCGGCACGCAGGTGTCCCAGGACAAATACGAAATCACGATCAACGCGGCGCCCGGCATGGACGAAGCCGCCGTAGGCCGCGAGGTCCAGAGGCAACTTGACCTTGCCAAGTCCCGCGACAGGGCCGCCGCGCGCACCCGCCTCTATGATGGGACCGAATGATGGCACAGCCACTGATGTCGCTGGGGTGGTTCATCTTCGCCCTGGACACCGCCCCCTTCGAGACGCTGAAACGGACCACCTCGGCCCGGTGGGAGAGCAAAAACCGCGTCGGCGCCGGCCCTGCTCACCAGCACCTGGGGCCGGGCGCCGATACCCTCAGCATCGACGGCACGCTGATGCCCGAACTGACCGGCGGGGTGGTCAACCTCGACAAGCTGCGCGAGATGCAGGCCGGCGGCAAGGCGTGGATCCTGACCAGCGGCACGGGCGAGAACATGGGGAAATGGTTCATCGAAACCGTGGATGAAACCCGTTCCCACTTCGCCGGGCCGGGCCTTCCCCGGCGCATCGGCTTCAGCCTGTCGCTCGTGCGGTACTGGGATGACGCCTCGGACAAGCTGGGCCGCCTGCCGGACAGCCTGCCATGAAGCCGGCCTTTGCAATCAGCGCCGACGGCATCGATGTCACCAGACGCCTGAACGACCGCCTGGTCTCCCTGCGCCTGACCGACAAGCCAGCGATGGAGGCGGACGAAGTGGAGATCGCCGTCACCGACACCGATGGCAAGGTGATCCTGCCCCGCCGTGGCGCCATCCTGCGCGTGGCCATCGGCTGGGACGGCAGCCCCCTGGTGGACAAGGGCAGCTTTACCGTGGACGAAGTCACCCATTCCGGCCCGCCGGACGTGGTAACGATCCGCGCCCGCGCCGCGTCGTTCCAAGGCCCCCTGAAGGAACAGCGGGAAGAGGCTTACGACGGCCTGACCCTGGGCGACATCCTGACCACCATTGCCGGGCGCAACAGCCTGACGCCCGCCCTGGAAGCCGGGCTGGCCGCCATCCCGGTGGAGCACATCGACCAGACCAACGAGTCGGACGCCAACTTCCTCACCCGGCTCGGCCAGGATTACGATGCCGTGGCCACCATCAAGGACGGGCACCTGGTGTTCATTCCGGCCGGGCACCCGTTGACCGTGGGCGGCCGGGCTCTCCCGCCCGTCGTCATCCGGCGCAACGCCACCGACCGCCACGATTTTACCATTGCCGACCGCCAGGGCTCCCACACCGGCGTCGGCGCCAACTGGCGCAACCTGGATACCGCCACCACCGAGGTCGCCGTGGCCGGGGACGACGCCAGCCTCAAGACCCTAAAGCGGGTTTACCCCACGGAGCGCGAGGCCCAGGCCGCCGCCAAGGCTGAAATGGGGCGCCTAAACCGGGGCCAGCACGAAATCCGCCTGACCCTGTCGGTCGGCCGCCCGGAGGTGATCCCAAACGCGCCGTTGGTGCTGACCGGCTGGCGGCCGGAGATCGACGGGCACAAGTGGGTCGCCGGCGAGATCACCCACACCATCGACAGCGGGTTTACAACCGATGTCAGCGCGCAGGCGGTAGACTAAAGCACTCGGTCCCCATCATCAGGACCGAGCGAAAACCATGCAGCAACACAATCTGGAAGACCTTATTCGCGGTGCCCTCAAGCCGGCCCCGCCCCCACCCCCGCGTCAGGACGCCGGCATCGACGCCCTGGTCAAGCTGGCCATCCTGGCGATCACGGCGGTGAGCCTGGTTGTCATCGTGACGCGAGTCGTATGACGTTGCTCATGGCGTCCAGATCGACGGGGGTGGACTTGGCCCGCTGGTCGATCACGTAGTCATGCAGGGCCACGGCCAGTTCGGCGAAACGTTCGGGGCTGGCCACGATCACGTCCCCGCTGGATGTCACCGACACCATTACCTGAAGCACTTCCTGCATCACCTCGGCGCGCAGCGTGCGGCCCTGGCCCGGTTGGACGGCTAGGCCCGTGTCGCTGCCGCCGGCACACAGCCACCGGAAATCGGCGTCCGCCGCCTGGGCGAGCCGCCATAGTCCTTCGACCGGGACGCGCACCGTTCCGGCTGTCCATTTGTTGAGCTGTTCGACCGTCACCCCGGCCGCCGAAGCGGCCTGGGACTTGGTCTTGAACCGGCCGACAACCCACGAAAGACGCTCGCCCAGGTCGCACCGAAAGGTTTCCAACGGGGTCATTTGCCCACCTTCTGCGGATAAAAATCGGGCGTTATCGCCGAAAGCTAGATTTTAATCGTGGCTTTTCGTGGCAAACCTAGACCATAATCGCGACACATTCAGCCGACTCGAACCCTACCGCCGATTACATGACAGGGCAAATTCCGTGCGCCAAGACTGGACCAGAAACAAGATCAAGGGCGCCCTGATGCTGCGGGGTCTCACCCTCCGAAGCATCAGCATCGCGGCGGGCTATCACCACAGCGCCGGTTCCAAGGCGTGCAAAGAACCCTGGCCAAAAGTCGAACAGGTCATCGCAGCGGCCATTGAAGAGAAGCCGGAAGACATCTGGCCGAGCCGCTACCCAGCAGCGTGTGGAGACCCCCAACCATGAAGGGCGCCTCCACCATGAGCAGCACCAGCAACAAAACCCCATGCCCGCACTGCGAGACCGACTGCAAGACGGTCAAGACCAAGCAGATATCGCGGGTTTACAGGGAAGTCACATACGCCTGCCCAAAATGCGGACACATCTTCGTGGCCTCGATCTCGCCGGTGCGCACGCTCGCGCCCTCCGAGATGCCCCACGAAGACGTCCGCATTCCGGGTTAGGGTCGAGGGGGACCATCATGCACCGGGCAATCACGGCGGGCCGCCCGTCAGACGGCTTTCATCTACGGCGTCCCGACGGACAGCCCCACGATGATCGACGCGATGAAGGTCACAAGGCACGCCAGGGCAGCATGTGCCCGCGTCGGCGTTTCAGACCATGGCAAGATCAGGACCGGCTTGACCATGCCGACCATCAGGCCGACCACGGACGCCAGGACAAGCCAGACGCTCAGAACAGCGCCCACTCCCCTTGCGTCGTCGTTTGCCAGTCCCCCGATGATGATCATGCCGGCGAGTGCGGCCACACCGCCGACGAAAGCCCACTTCCAGGGGAACGGCTTGCGGGGCTTTCGCACGTCGGCCACCCGCTCAACCTCGGCGGCATTCTGGGCGGCAATCCGCTCATTCATGCCCTCCCTGAGGAGTTCCCGCCGGTTCTTCGCTTTGCGTTCGGTTCTGGTCAGGCGGCGCTTTGCCGGCGCGGACGGGGGCGCCTCCGCAACCACGACCTCGGCTTCCGCTTCGACATGATGGGGAATGGACTCCACCGGCACGGCTCTTTCCACGGTCGGCAGGCCGAGGGCAGCCAGGAAGTCGTCGCCCGGCATGACCTCGCCGGCGCCATCGACCACATCCTGGATCCGGTCCAGGTTGAACGTGCGCAGCGCCCGACGCTGCCAGCAGTAGGCGGAGAGCTTGCCCTTCTCGGCATCGATCTTGCGGACCGTCACCCATCGGCGGCTGCTGGCACCCTTGGTGCCACGGTATTCGATGCCAAAAGCCATGCCGATCAGACTGGTTCCCGGTGGCGCATCGAAGGACAGCAGGCGCGGCGCCCCCGGCTTGCCGCTGGAAACCTCGGCCATCAGTGCGTCGTACCCGTCCGACATGAGTCCTTCCTCCCCTCTGCGGTCATAATCACAGCGGGAAGAGAAGCATTTAGGGCCACCGGGAGTCGATACATATTCAGCATGGCTGAACACATCCACTTGCAACCGCGCGCCACCGGGCCTATCGTCATCCTTGGAGGCGTCGAAACCTCCGGGACTTACACAAGAGCGGACAGCCGCCCCGACAGCACGCGGCTATTTTTGCGCCTGGATTCTGTCCGGTGCGCATCTCGCTACGGCGGGAGGGCGGCGAATACAACACCCTTCGGGGGAATAAGCCCGCTCAAGCCCTGTTTCTCTTGTGGCAGGTCCCTTGGGTTTCGAACCTCCCGCCACCAGCTCGGCCGTCGAAAGCCCTGCTGTTGGCGCCTTCAACGCCAACACAAGAGCACCCCCATGACAGACATCCCCATACCCGAAGACCGCCTGCGCCAGATGCTGCGGCTCGCCCGCACGCTCGGCGCCATCGCCGTCACCCGCGCCGACGTCGCCGAACACGCCCGCATGGCAGGCCATGGCGACTTCGCCGCCGAGGTCGAGGCATCGGCCATCACCATGGGCCGCGAAGCCCTGACCGCCGTGGTCTTCCTCCAAGCCGCCCTCGACACCACCGACGGCGGAGCCTGACCCATGCGCGAGGACATCCTGAAGGATGTCCTGCAACGGCTTCAGGCGACCTTCAAGTTCAAGAAGGTCGGCCTGTGGCTGCAGCAGGGCACCTGCCCCCAGTGCGGACGCAAGGAGCTTTTCACCTCGGCGGAAACGCCGTGGGTGGTGAAGTGCGGGCGCGAGAACAAGTGCGGCTACAACGCCAGCACCCGTGACCTGTTCCCCGACGCCTTCGGCAAGTTCAACGAACGCTTCCCGGCGACCACCCAGGATCCCAACGCCACCGCCGACGCCTACATGAGCGCCGTGCGTGGCTTCTCCCCGGCCAAGATCAAGGGCTGGTATCGCCAGGGCAGCTTCAGCCACCCACGCGGCAACCGCACGACCGCTACCGTGGTGTTCGACGTGGGCGGCCCCGCCGGCGCCGTCATGGAACGCCTGATCGAAACCGTCCGCATCCGCGAAGACGACGGGTCCACGACCGAGCGCAAAGCCCACTTCGTCGGCCCTCACAAGGGCCTGTGGTGGCAGCCCCCCGGCATGACCGTCAGCAAGGGCGACGAAATCTGGCTGGTCGAAGGCTGCCTGGACGCCATCGCCCTGCACATGGCGGGCCTCAAGGCCGTGGCCACCCTGTCCGCCAGCAACTACCCCGGCGAGGCCCTGGCCGCCCTGCCCACCAAGAATGTCACCCTGGTCTGGGCGCTGGACAACGACGTCGCCGGCAAGCGCGCCATCCGCAAGCACATCGAACAGGCCCACCAGGACGGGTTCGAGAACCGTTGCGCCCTCATTCCCCAGAAGGGCCGCAAGAAGGCCGACTGGAACGACCTGTGGCTGGACAACGCCCTGTCCGAAAAGAACAGGGAAAAGACCCTCTCCCGCTGCCGCTTCCATGGCGATCTGCTGCTGGCGCCGTCCGCCATGCAAAAAGGAATGCTGATCTGGCAGCGGTTCAAGTCCAAGGCGTTCGCGGTGGACTACGCCGGCAAGACCTATTGGTGGGACCTGCCCGACGAGGTGTTCGCCGCCAACCTGAAGGCCATTCAGGACGGCGGTCAGGCCCACCCCGAGCTGACGCCGGAGGAAGAAGCGGCCCAGAAGTCCGCCAAGGTCCACGTCATCGCCAACTGCCGGTTCGAGTTCCTGTATTTCCAGCAGAACAAGCTGACCGACGAAAGCTGGTATTACACCCGCATCGAATTTCCGCACGGCCGGCACAAGCTGAAGAACACCTTCAGCGGCGCCCAGGTCGCCACGGCGTCCGAGTTCAAGAAGCGCCTGCTGTCCATCGCCCCTGGCGGCCTGTTCACCGGCAACACCCAGCAGCTCAACTGGCTGGTGAACCACCACCTGGACGACATCCGCATCGTCGATACCGTGGACTTCATCGGCTACAGCAAGGAATACCGGACCTACGTCTTCCCCTCCCTCGCCGTCTCTGCCGGTCAGGTGTTCCCGCTGAACGACGAAGACTTCTTCGAGGTCGGCAAGCTTGCCGTGAAGTCCCTGAACAGCTCCCTGCACCTGCACATCGGCAGCCGCCAGGACTATCAGCCCGATTGGGTGGGCAACCTCTATCGGGCCTATGGCGCCAAGGGCCTGGTCGCCGTGGCCTTCTTCTTCGGCAGCCTCTTCGCCGAGCAAATCCGCCAGACGCACAAATCCTTCCCGTTCCTGGAGATCGTTGGCGAGGCCGGCGCCGGCAAGTCCACCCTGATCGAGTTCCTGTGGAAGCTGGTCGGCCGGTCAGACTACGAGGGCTTCGACCCCAACAAGTCCACGCTGGCCGCCCGCGCCCGAATCATGTCCCAGGTGGCCAACCTGCCCGTCTCCCTGATCGAAAGCGACCGATCGGAGGACACCGCCAAGGCCCGCCAGTTCGACTGGGACGAGTTGAAGACCGCCTACAACGGCCGGGCCAGCCGCGCCCGTGGCGTCAACAACGGCGGCAACGAAACCAACGAGCCGCCCTTCCGGGGCAGCATCCTGGTCAGCCAGAACAACGCCGTCCAGGCGTCCGAAGCGATCATGCAGCGCATCATCCACATGAATTTCGACACCTCCGGCCACACCCAGGCGAGCCGTGCGGCCGCCGACGCGCTGGCCGCCATGCCGGTGGAAAGCGTCAGCCACTTCCTGGTGATGGCCACCACCGCCGAACAGAACGTGATGGAGGCCCTGAAGCGCGACACGGCACGGTTTGAAGCCGAGCTGCTGGCCCTGCCCGAGGTCCGGTCCCAGCGCATCGCCAAGAACCACGCCCAGTTCATGGCCCTGGTCGCCTCGCTGGCCAAGCTGGTCGCCCTGCCCGATGCGTGGCGGGACGAAACCCTGCAGTGCCTGCGCACCGCCGCCGGCGAACGCCAGCGCGCGATCGGCGCCGACCACCCGCTGGTCGAAGAGTTCTGGGAGCTGATCGACTACCTGGGCGAGGACCGCACCAACCACAGCCGAAACCGCGAAACCATCGCCATCAACCTGAACCACATCCAGCGACTGGCAGCCATGAACAACCAGACCATGCCGACCCTGCAGGACATCAAGAAGCACATGAAGGCCTCCCGCTCCCGCCGCTTCCTCGGCATCAAGACCGTGAACAGCGGCCTGGAATGCGAAGGCGGACAGGCCCGGTCAGTCAAGTGCTGGGTTTTTGAGCGGGAGCGGTGAGCATGGTTAAGCAAATTCCCCTGTTCGGGGAGCAACCGCGCCGCAAGCCCCGCGTGAAATTGACTGACTGCGCGTCAGGTGTGCCGCCTCGACAAATTAAGTTTCCTCTATCATTACAACAGCTATACAATTTCCTCAGACATAGTTTGCAATATGACAATTCCGTTTACCATGCAGTTCCGCGCCACTTGCTCGAAGCGCACGCGATCTCCATGATCACTGCTTTCAAGTGCTGCCTCAAGATGACCGAGAGCTGTAAGCAACTGGCCATCCAGCACCGTCATAGCCTGCCATATTCCAGGGATGTGCCCAGCGGGTCGAGATCTAATGTCATTAATAGATGCAATTGCTTCCCGCGTGCTGTGCAAAAGCCAATTGAGCTCACTACCGTGGGTGAGAATATAGACCATCCGAAGAGAGTGCCCCTCTTTGGTAGCCGCGTTGAGGAGCCTTATAGCCGTTTCAATATGGCTCAGAGCCTCTTCTACATGCGGCTGACGCTGCTCAGCCACCTGGTACTGTGCGACCAACAGCGCGGCACAGATCGTGACCGCTGTAGCAGCAAATGTTGAGAATATGCTTCCCCAAGTTGCTCCATTCGTAGTGGAACCGATCGCTGCGCCGACAAAGAACGCCGTGATTGTCGCACCCACGAACGGGAAGAGAATCGCTGCATTAGCATGACGGCGGAGCCTCTTGACCAGTTTCCACATAACCACCTCCTCCCGTCGGTCCTTTTTCCTCCTCAGGATGTACAAGTTAGGCCGTCGGCGGGCAACGCATAAAACCCTCGGTTTCAAAAGGGCGTCACAATGAAGAAGCCGACCAAGCGGAACAGCGCGCCATGCGGTACGCCGGAATTGACGAGGTGAACAGCCGTTACGACCTCGAATTCTTATGGCGAAGCGCTGTACGCGCCGCGTCGCCGTTTGCCGAGCAACGGGGTTGAGGGTGCCATGATTAGGATGGCGTGGGACACGCAGCAGATAGGGAGGTCGTCCGGGTCGTTACTCCATCATCCGACATCGCCAAGCGCCTACTTAGCCATCAGCGCCCACATTCCTGCGCTCACATCGTACGCGCCCCACGCCCGCAAACTACCCGAACATAACCTTTATCTTCAAGTGAAGAGAGCAAACTTCCAGCAACAACGCATAAACGAGGGGCAGACCCCATGCCTGCTGACAACATCCCTGTCCATCCCGGACTACTGAAGAACACCATGACCCTCCGCGAACACCAGGAGCGTATTGCCCACTACCGCTGGGCGCCCTTGACGCTGGAAGAGGCCCGCGCGATTCACCCCGGTGAAGACGTCGATCAGGTCTTCGCGCGTCAGGCCAAGGCCGCCGCCCCTCCTACCGGCGCGGCGGCCATCCGCGCCCGCGCCGCAGACGGCCAGACGCAGGTCTCCCAGGGCGGCGTCGTCATCGTCACCCTGCCGTGGGAGACGGACGACCAGGTCGTGATCTCGGCCGCCGTCGTCGGCGTCCATGCCGGTATCACCCTGGTGGACCGCGCCGCCGCCGATCGGCAGGACCAGTAAGGCATGTCGGTCCCCCGCCACACCCACCGCCGACTCATCCCGGCCGCCACGGCGGCCGAGGTGGTGGGCTGTGAGTCTGTCGGAACGTTCCTGTCCGAGGTGGACGCCGGCGTCTGGCCAAAGCCCCTGCCCCTGGCCCAGATCATGGGACAGGCCCGGAAGCGGCGCGTTTGGGATCTTGTCGCGCTACATGCCCGCATTGACGAACTGTCCGGAATCAGACGACGGTTGCCGCTCCAGGACCTGGACGCGGAGATGGGCATTGGCAGCCATGGCTAAACTACCGCCGAACGTGCGGGCCAAGCGCCTGCGTTCCGGCGTGACGGCCTACTACTGGGAGGTCCCGACCAAGGACCGCAAGGCAGGCTGCACCCTGGTCAACGAGGCACTGGGCCAGGACTTGGCGCCGGCGGTCCTCAAGGCGATCCAGCTCAATGACCTTCTGACCGCGTGGCGCCGGGGCGACGAAGGCGCCGGCGCCCCCGTCCCTGGCACCGTCCGATGGCTGTTCGCGCTGGTCGAGAAGCATCCCCGGTTCGTCAAGACCGCGACGAAAACCCAGCGGTCCTACCTGCAAGGCTTCCGCCTGGTCGAACAACATCAGATGCAGAGCGGCCGCCTGTTCGGCGACGTGGACGTCAACGCGCTGGAACCCCGGCACGCCGACGCCCTGTATGAAGCCCTCCAGTGGGTGGAAGAGGAAACGGACGACGGCCAGCCGGTTCGGCGCCGGCGCCTGGCCACCGCCAACGGCGCCATGCGCGCGGCCCGCCGGGCGTGGTCGATCGGCCTGCGGGCCGGCTGGTGTCGGGGCAACCCCTTTCTCAAGATGGGCCTGGACACCACTGCCGTCGGCGGCATGACCCGCCCGGCGACCAGGGCCGAACTGGATGCCTTCATCGCGGCGGCCGACGCCAAGGGATGCCCCAGCATGGGCACCGCCGCCCTGCTGGCCTTCGAGATGTGCCAGCGCGAGGGCGACGTGATCGGCACGGTGGACGACACCGGGCGCCTGCACGGCCTGTCATGGTCGGGCTACCGCTCGCCCTCGGCCGTGGGCGCCCGCGCCGAAATCCGCATCCGACAGCACAAGACCGGAACCTGGGTATGGGTGCCGTTGATCGACGGCGAAGGCGAGCTGTTCCCCGGCTTGGTCGCGCGCCTGGACGCCACGCCCCAGGTCGGGCCGCTGATCGTCATGCGCGACCAGGTCGATCGGCGCGCGAAGGTGCGCCTGCCGTACAAGGAAGACCACTTCCGCCACCTGTACCGCGAGATCGCCGACGCCGCCGGCCTCGACAAGACCCTCTACTTCATGGGCTTCCGCCACGGCGGCCTGACCGAGCTGGGCGACGCCGAGGCCACCGACCAGGAAATGATGAGCCTGGGCGGCCACAAGACCCGCCAGATGCTCACCGTCTACGCCCGCACCACCCGCACCCAGGCCGCAAACGCCGCCCGGAAACGCCGCGTCCTGAGAACAGAATCAGCACAGAGTTCGGAACGCGGTTCGGAACGGGCCTGAGCGCTACAGAGAAAGACCCGGAACGCCAGCGTTACCGGGGTCCTCAATAGTGAGCCCGACAGAATTGGAACCTGTGATCCCCTGCTTGAAAGCCGAATCAGAGATTCCTGAAGCGGCAGACAAACCTGAGATTTAACCCTAAGCTGTGCTGCGGGATGCTGTCTCGAGCATCCGGAAGCACAGCTTGATACTACGTTTGGGGGGGCACATGAAAAGCGAGCGGACGCTGTGGATCATAATATCAACGGGGGCGGTGGTTTCCCTCCCCCTAGTGTTCATCGGCGGCCTAGTGACCGGATTAGAAGCTTCTAGAATAGGCGATTTGGACGCGCCGAGCATGGCCGCCTGGGTTGCCGCTTTCGCCACCGTTGCAATCGCCGCTCTTACCTATGTCCTTGCGGCGGAGACATGGCGCCTCCGGCACGAGCAGATGCGACAGACCGAGGCCCTTCGCGTGGAGGCAATCAAGCCATTCGTAGATCTATTCCTTGAGCCTGCGCCGGTCTCATTCAAATTATTCAACGTACACGTCTCCAATGGTGGCAATGGGCCGGCGCGCAACATTCAGTTCGCAATGTCCGGCCCTGACGGAAGACCGCCAAGTGCGGTAGAGACTAAGATCATAGGCGCTCTGCAGGGGCCTTCAATGATCAGCTCTGGCATCGCTGCGCTGGCGCCAGGGAAGGACAGAGAGAGCTTCGTTTTGAATTTCGTAGACCTGACGGGGAAGTTTGGAGATGCCGTTTTCGGCGCATCCGTGCTTGTGACAATCAGTTATGAGGACGTGGAGGGGCGTCGATATAGCACAGAAGCGGTGCTAGACCTCAGTGAGTACAGAGGCATCGTTGCTGTGGGTGGGGATAATCCCCTTTATAAACTTCGTGATGAAGTGGAGAAAATTCGGGGCATTCTAGACGGCTTCCGGAGCGGCGGCTCCGGCCGCCGCATGAACGTGAATCTGTTTACTGCCGGCGACCGGAAGGACGAAGACGCGGCTTTCCGTCGCTGTATCGACGAGGCCAAATTCTGACGCGAGAGCACCCGCTGAACCTGGCGCGCCGAGGTCATCGACCAGGAAATGATAAGCCTGGGCGGCCACAAGACCCGCCAGATGCTCACGGTCTACGCCCGCACCACCCGCACCCAGGCCACAAACGGAGCCCGAAAACGCAGCGTCCTGAGAACAGAATCAGCACAGAGTTCGGAACGCGGTTCGGAAAGCGGTTCGGAACGGGCCTGACCACCACAGAGAAAGACCCCGGAAACGTCAACGTTTCCAGGGTCCTAAATGGTGAGCCCGACAGGATTCGAACCTGTGACCCGCTGATTAAAAGTCAGCTGCTCTACCAACTGAGCTACGGGCCCGCAAGGGGCGGTGCCGGCCGGTTGGGGCGGCGGGAGGCGCACCATAGGGGCGCCTGCCCGGTCGGTCAAGAGGCTTGCGCCGCCAATCCGTTGCCGCCGGGGCCGGCCAGAGACCCGCCGGCCGGCTTACTGGGCGTCGGCGGCAACCTGCATCTTCACGATGGCGTCAGGGTAGGCCACTTTGCCGTTCATGCTCTGGTCGCCCTTCTTGATCTGGTCGACGAACTCCATGCCCTCGACCACTTCACCCCAGATGGTGTACTGGCGGTCCAGGAAGGATGCCTGATCGAGCACGATGAAGAACTGGCTGTCGGCCGAGTTGGGGTCCTGGGCGCGGGCCATCGAGGCAATGCCGCGCACGTGCTTGGTGTCGGAGAACTCGGCCTTCATCTTCTTGCCCGAGCCGCCCATGCCGGTCCCGGTCGGGTCGCCGCCCTGGGCCATGAAGCCGTCGATGACGCGGTGAAACACGGTGCCATCGTAGAACCCCTCGCGGGTCAGTTCCTTGATGCGGGCGACGTGATTGGGCGCCAGATCGGGACGCAGGCGAATGACCACGCGGCCATGCTCCAGATCCATGTACAGGGTGTTTTCAAGGTCGAGGTCTGCGGCCGTGGCCGGCGCGGTCGTGGTCATGGCGATAAATGCTCCGACAAACAGAATCTTCAAGAGTTTCAGCATGGTATGAACGCGCCCTTTCACGGGTTCTCAGCATCCAGGCGGTCGAGTTCGCTGAACTTTTCGCTCAGAGAGCCACGGACGACAGGCGGCACGAAGGACTCGATGTCGCCACCCAGGCGTCCGATCTCCTTGACGAACCGCGACGAAATGAACTGGCAACGCTCCGAGGCCATCAGGAACACGGTCTCGATGCGCGGCTTCAGGCGGGCGTTCATGCCCGCCATCTGAAACTCGTACTCGAAGTCCGACACCGCGCGCAGGCCGCGCACGATCAGTGCGGCGCCCTGCTCCTCGGCGAAGTCCATCAGCAGGCCCTCGAACGGCTTCACCTCGACCCGCGTGTGGTTGAGGTTCAGACTGGAGATGGCCTCCTGGGTCAGGGCCACGCGCTCTTCAAGCGAGAACAGCGGACCCTTTCCGACATTGATGGCGACGCCCACCACGAGGTGGTCCAACAGGCGCGCCGCCCGGTTGATGATGTCGAGATGGCCGTTGGTAATGGGATCAAAGGTCCCTGGATAAACACCGACGCGGTGTACCATCCTGTCCCCCTATTCGGGTTGATCGGTGCCGGAGGGGCCTCCGGGTGCGTCCGGACCCTCCTGCGGTTCGCCTTCGGGGCCTTCAATAACGGGTATGCCCCCCTCCTCCAGGTCGGTGTTTTCGGCGTCCCCGTTCTCGGTATCTTCAGGCAGACGCGCCGCCGACACCACCTTTTCGTCGGCTGCCGTGCGGAACAACGTCACGCCCTGGGTCCGGCGGCCGGCGATGCGCACGTCGTGTACCGGCATGCGGATGAGCTGGCCGCCATCGGTGATGAGCATGATCTGCTCGGTCGCCAGGATGGGGAACGCCGCCAGCACCGGGCCGTTCTTTTCGGTGATGTCGATGTTGGCGAAGCCCTGCCCGCCGCGTCCGATGATGCGGTACTCATAGGCGGAGGTCCGCTTGCCGTAGCCGCGTTCCGTGATGGTGAGGATGAATTCCTCGTCATCTGCCATGCGCTGGAAGACTTCATGACTGAGCGCCCCGGCTTCGGCAGTCTCCCCGTTACCGTTGGCCTCTTCCTCACTTTCACCGGCAGCGCGGCGGGCCTGGGCGGCCATGCGCAGGTAGGCGTCGCGCTCGGCGATGTCGAAGTCAACGTGGCGCAGGATGGACAGCGACATGACCTCGTCGCCCTCGCCCACCCGGATGCCGCGCACGCCGGTCGATGTCCGGCCGGCGAACACGCGCACGTCGTCAACACAGAAGCGAATGCACTTGCCAAGACGGGTGGCCAACAGGACGTCGTGCTCTGGCGAACAGGTGGCGACGCCGATCAGGCGGTCCCCCTCATCCAGCTTCATGGCGATCTTGCCGTTGGACATCACGTTGGTGAAGTCGGACAGGCGGTTGCGCCGCACGCCGCCGGCCGCCGTGGCGAACATGACGTTCAGGTCGCCCCAAGTGTCCTCGTCCTCGGGCAGCGGCATGACGGTGGCGATGGTCTCCCCCTCCGACAGCGGCAACAGGTTGACCAGGGCCTTGCCCCGGCTCAACGGGTTGCCCAGCGGCAGGCGGTAGACCTTCATCTTGTAGACCATGCCGGCGGTCGAGAAAAACAGCATGGGCGTGTGGGTGTTGGCCACGAACAGCGAGGTGACGAAGTCCTCTTCCTTCGTCGCCATGCCCGACCGCCCCTTGCCGCCGCGCTTCTGGGCGCGGTAGGTGGACAGCGGCACGCGCTTGATGTAGCCGGTGTTGGTGACGGTGACGACCATGTCCTCGCGCTGGATCAGGTCTTCCATGTCGTGCTCGAACTCGATATCGAGCAGCGCGGTCCGGCGCGGGGTCGCGTAGGCGTCCTTCATCTCGACCAGTTCGGTGCGCATGATCTCGTACAGGCGTTCACGCGAGGCCAGGATGGCGAGGAATTCCTCGATCTGGGCGCCGATTTCGCGCAGTTCGCCATGGATCTTGTCCCGTTCCAGGCCGGTCAGGCGGTGCAGGCGCAGGTCCAGGATGGCCTTGGCCTGGGCTTCCGACAGGCGGTAGCGGCCGTCGATGACCCGGTAGTCGGGATCGTCGATGAGCGCCACCAGCGGCGCCACGTCCTCGGCGTCCCAATCGCGGCCCATCAGGCCTTCCTTGGCCGTCTGGGGGTCGGGCGCGGCGCGGATGAGCTTGATCACCGGGTCCAGGTTGGCCACCGCGATGGCCAGACCGACCAGGACGTGGGCGCGATCGCGGGCCTTGCGCAGTTCAAAGATGGTGCGGCGGCGAATGACCTCTTCGCGGAACTGGATGAAGGCCACCAGAATTTCACGCAGCTTCAGCATTTCCGGGCGGCCGGCGTTGATCGCCAGCATGTTGACGCCGAAACTGGTCTGCAACGGAGTGAAGCGGTAAAGCTGGTTCAGCACCACCTCGCCCACCGCGTCGCGCTTGATCTCCACGACCACGCGCACGCCGTGGCGGTCGGACTCGTCGCGGATATCGGAGATGCCCTCGATGCGCTTTTCGCGCACCAGATCGGCGATCTTGACGATCATCGACGCCTTGTTGACCTGATACGGGATTTCCGTGATGACGATGGCGTCGCGGCCGGCGCGGATCTCCTCGATCTCGCACTTGCCGCGCATGACGACCGAGCCGCGCCCGGTGGTGTAGGCCAGGCGGATGCCCTGACGCCCCAGCACGATGCCGCCGGTCGGGAAGTCCGGCCCCGGCACCAGGCGGAGGATTTCCTCCTCGGACGTGGTCGGGTCGTCGATCAGGGCGCAGCAGGCATCGATGATTTCGCCCAGGTTATGGGGCGGAATGTTGGTCGCCATGCCCACGGCGATGCCGCCGGCGCCGTTGACTAGCAGGTTCGGAAAGCGTGCCGGCAGAACCTTGGGCTCGTACACGCTCTCGTCGTAGTTGGGCTGGAAATCGACGGTGTCCTTGTCGATATCGTCCAGCATGGAATGCGCCGGCCGGGCCATGCGCGCTTCGGTATACCGCATGGCGGCTGCGGGATCGCCATCCATGGAGCCGAAGTTGCCCTGGCCGTCGATCAGCGGCAGGCGCATGGAGAAATCCTGCGCCAAGCGAACCATCGCCTCGTAGATCGAGCTGTCGCCGTGCGGGTGGTACTTACCCATCACGTCACCGACGATGCGCGCCGACTTCTTGTAAGGCTTGTTGAAGTCGTACCCGCCTTCCTTCATCGCGAACAGGATGCGGCGGTGCACGGGCTTGAGGCCGTCACGGATGTCTGGCAGGGCACGCGACACGATCACGCTCATCGCGTAATCGAGGTAGGAGCGCCTCATCTCGTCTTCGATGGAGACGGGAGAAATGTCGTACTCTGGCGGCGTCGGTAGGGCTTTATCGGTCAAGGCTGGGTGCTCGAGTCTGGGAGGATGGGGCGTGCAGACTGCCTCGGCATGGGCGGCCTCTGGTCACGGCGAACAGTAAACTGTGGCGAACGCCCCAAGGATTGGACGCAGCGCGTCACCGCACGTACGGCGGCGGACCCGCTTGATGGCACAAAATCTAGCAAATGCGCAGGGTTTGAACAACAACCCATTCGCCTGAACGCCTTGTAAAGGGCGTCTGGCGCACTCCTGATCGGCCGCCCATGGACGGCGGGCGGCCGATCAGGAAATGCCTTAGAACGGGATGTCGTCGTCGAGGTCGGCCGGGGGCGGATTGTCCCAGCCACCGCCGCCGCCACCCTGGCTTCCGCCGCCGCCAAAGCCACCGCCTGCGGCACCACCGCCGCCACCACCCTGGCCACTCCGACCACCGCCGCCACCATATCCGCCACCGCCCTGGCCGCCGCCGGAGTCATACCCGCCACCGCCACCGCCCTCGCCGCCCCGGCTGTCGAGAAGCGTCAGTTCACCCCGGAACTGCGACAGGACCACTTCGGTGGTGTAACGCTCGGCGCCGCTCTGGTCGGTCCACTTGCGGGTCTGCAACTGGCCTTCCACGTACACCTTGGAACCTTTGCGCAGAAAGCGCTCGGCAATGCCCGCGAGGTTCGGGTTGAAAATGGCGACGCGGTGCCACTCCGTCTTTTCGCGGCGCTCGCCGGTTTGCTTGTCCTTCCAGTTTTCACTGGTCGCCAGCGTGAAGTTGCAGATCTTGGATCCGTTCTGGGTGGTCCGAACCTCGGGGTCCTTCCCAAGATTGCCGATCAGAATGACCTTGTTGACGCTGCCTGCCATGGACTCCAGCTCCCGATATGATTTGGCCCGCACTTTAGCGGGCATGGATCAATAGGAAAAGGCCGGACGCACGGCGCCCAGCCTAAATTTAGGAAAAGGCCGGACGCACGGCGCCCAGCCTAAATTTAGGAAGAGGCCGGACGCACGGCGCCTGGCCCAATTTTCCCGATCCCTGCGGAACGCCTACATTTCGGAGGCGTAATCGTACTTGCCGTCTTTCCACTTGTAGAAGACGTAACCCGGCGCGGTGACGTCGCCCTTCTCGTCAAAGCCATATTCGCCCTGGACGGTCTGGAACTTGCCGGACTTGAGCTGCTTGATGACCGGGCCGGCGTCGGTGGTCTTGGCAGCCTCGACCGCCTGCACCCAGGCCTGGATGGCGCCGTAGGTATAGAGGGTGTAGCCCTCCGGCTCGTAGCCGGTTTCCTTGAACTGCTTGAGAACGTCCTGGGCCGCCGGGTTCTTGCGCGGGTCGGGGCCGAAGGTCATCAGGGTGCCGTTGCCTGCATCCCCGGTGATCGACCAATACTCGTCGGTGACCAGCGCGTCGCCGGAGATCAGCAGGGTGTCCATGTTCTGCTCACGCATCTGGCGCACGATCAGGCCCGCTTCGGTGTGATAGCCGCCGTAGTACAGGACATCAACCTTGGCCTGCTTGAGCTTGGTCACCAGGGCCGAGTAGTCCTTCTCGCCTGGGGTGATGGTTTCGTAGACAGCTTCCTTGACGCCACGCTCGTTGAGCGTCTTCTTGGTCTCGTCGGCCAAGCCCTTGGAATAAGCCTGCTTGTCGTGGACGACCGCAACGGTCTTGCCCTTGAAGTTGTCGGCGATGTAATTGCCGGCGATCAGGCCTTGCTGGTCGTCGCGACCGCAGGTGCGGAACACGTTCTCGAAGCCCTGCTCGGTGAGCTGCGGGTTGGTCGAGGCTGGCGATATCTGAATGATATCGGATTCGTTATACACGCGCGACGCTGGGATCGACGACCCGGAGCAGAAATGCCCGGCCACGAACACGACGTTCTGGTTGACGAACTGGTTGGCGATGGCCACGGCCTGACGCGGGTCACAGGCGTCGTCACCGATCTGCAGAACCAGTTGCTCGCCCATCACGCCGCCAGCAGCGTTGATGTCCTTGACGGCCATTTCGGCACCGCGCCGCATCTGCTCCCCGAACGCGGCATAGGGCCCGGTCATCGGGCCGGCGGTGGCGATGACGATCTCGGCGTGGGCGGCGCCAGCGAACAACGCGACGGCGGCAGTGGCGGAGAATAGGCCAAGCTTGAACTTACGCATCTGATACGTCTCCTCGGTCCATGAACCTTGTGAATCTTGACGGATCCTGTCGAGTACTGTGCTGGGGCTTTCGCGGGAAATCAAGGGACTATGCGACTTAAGCGCCCTTTTTACGCCACGCGAACAACCCGGCCCGTTCGAACATCCAGGGATACTGCAGGACCATGCGGTGCGACAGCGTCGCCCGGTATGCCCCCAGGGCAATAAAGAACAGGACGGCGGTGTCGATGATGTAGCCGGTGACCGACAGCAACTCGCCGCCGAACAGGGCGTAGACAAAGAATCTGTCCGCCACACCAAGCAGCAGGGCGTATGGCAGGACTTGCCATACCGGCCGCCACGTGGTGGCGAGGGCGTGGCCGGTCATGAAGGCGATGCCACCGGCAAAGATCATCGTGAACAAGATGAACGTCAGCAGGTCGGAGCCGAGGATGGCGATGTTTCCCATGGCTCAGTGCCCCCCTTCCAGATAGGCGGCGCGGATTTCCGGATTGGCGAGCAGCTCGGCCCCCGTCCCGGCCAGGGTGATGCGGCCGTTGACCATGACATAGGCCCGGTGAGCCAACTTCAGGGCGTGGAAGGCGTTCTGTTCAACCAGAAATACGGTCATGCCCTCGCTGCGGTTGATCTCGCGGATGACGTCGAATATCTGGCGGACGACCATGGGCGCTAGGCCCAGCGACGGCTCGTCCAGCAATAGCAGGCGCGGCCGACTCATCAAGGCGCGGGCGATGGCCAGCATCTGCTGCTCGCCGCCCGACAGGGTGCCGCCACGCTGGTCGCGGCGCTCCTTGAGACGCGGGAACAGGTCAAAGACCATGTCCAGGTCCTTGTCGAAGTGCGCCGCGCCGGTGCGCAGGGCACCCATCTGAAGGTTTTCCATCACTGTCATGCGCGAGAAGATGCGCCGGCCTTCGGGCGATTGCGCGATGCCGCGCTCCACCAGATGATGGGTCGGAACCTGGGTGATGTCCTCGCCTTCAAAGAGGACCTGGCCGCGCGACGCGCGGGGATTGCCACAGATGGTCATGAGCAGCGTGGTCTTGCCGGCCCCGTTGGAGCCGATGAGGGTCACGATCTCCCCCTCCTCGACCGAGATATCGACCCCCTTGAGGGCCTCGATCTGGCCATAGAAGGTATGAACGCCGCGGACTTCAAGCATTGCCGCCATCCCCCTGTTTGGTGCCCCCAGTTCTGGTGCTCAGGCCCAGGTCCTGGACGATATCCTCGGGGATGGCCTCGTCCTCGTCCTCGCCCAGATAGGCCTTGATGACCGCCGGGTCCGTCCGAACCGCGAGCGGGTCGCCGTCGGCAATCTTGCGGCCGTAGTCGAGCACCACGATGTGGTCGGAAATCTGCATCACAACGCTCATGTCATGCTCGATCAGCAGGACACCGATGCCCTCGTCGTCGCGGATCGACATCAGCAAGTCGTTGAGTTCCAGGGATTCACGCGGATTAAGACCGGCGGCAGGCTCGTCCAGGCACAGCAGCGCCGGCTGGATGCACATGGCGCGGCAGATTTCCAGGCGGCGCTGGTCGCCGTAAGGCAGGTTTCCAGCATCCCAGTCGGCGCGTTCATACAGACCGACCTTGTCGAGCCAGTATTTCGCCAGCTCAACGGCTTCCTTTTCGGCCTTCGCATACCGCTTCATGAACAGCAGCCCGGCGAGGGAAAAGGCCGAGGCCTTCATCAGCCGGTTGTGCTGGGCCACGATGAGGTTTTCCAACACGCTCATGCGCGAGAACAGCCGGATGTTCTGGAAAGTACGGGCCACGTCGGCCTTCTGGGCGATACGGAATCCCTCCATGCGTTCCAGCAGGAACGGCCCCTTGTCCGGGTGGTTGAGGGTCAGCCGGCCAACGGTCGGCTTGTAGAACCCGGTCAGGCAGTTGAACACCGTGGTCTTGCCCGCGCCGTTGGGGCCGATGATCGCGGTGATCTCGTTCTTGCGGGCGGTGAACGACAGGTCGTCGATGGCGACCAGTCCGCCGAAGCGCATGGTCAGGTGCTGAACCTCCAGCAACGCATCGGCCGGGATGTCTGTTTCCAACGGGCGCGACAGGTCACGCATCAACATCATGCGCCCTCCTTCTTGAGGACGATGGTTTTCTTGCCGTCCTTGGGGTGCATCAGGATGGTCGGGCTGCGGAAGGCCAGCAAGCCGCGCGGCCGCCAGACCATGATGAGCACCATGGCCCCACCGAACATCAGCATGCGGTACTGCTCGAACTGGCGGAACACCTCAGGCATCACCACCACGAAGGCAGCAGCGATAACCACGCCCAACTGGCTGCCCATGCCGCCCAGTACCACGATGGCCAGGATGATGGCCGATTCGATGAACGTGAAGCTCTCCGGGCTGATGAACCCGGCGCGGACCGAGAAGAACGATCCCGCGAAGCCGCCGAACATGGCGCCCAGGGCAAAGGCCGACAGCTTGACGTTGGTCGGGTTGATGCCCAGAGAACGGCAGGCGATCTCGTCCTCGCGCAGGGCCTCCCAGGCGCGGCCGGTGGGCAGCTTGCGCATCCGCTGGGTGAACAGGTTGGTGATGACGGCCAGCACCAGGATGACGAAGTACAGGAACACCATCACGTGCAGGGCCGAGAAATCCAGCCCGAACAGATCGGCAAAAGTCCCCTCGCCGCGCCGGAACTCGATCCCGAAGAAGGTGATGCGGGGGATGCCGATGATGCCATCCGGCCCGTTGGTCACGTCGTACCAGTTGATGAGAATTACCCGCACGATCTCGCCAAAGCCCAGCGTCACGATGGCTAGGTAGTCGCCGCGCAGACGCAGCACCGGGAAGCCCAGGATGACCCCGAAGAACGCCGCGAACAGCCCGGACAGCGGCAGCACCACCCAGAACGACCACCCGAAGTGCGTGGCGATCAGGGCGTAGCAGTAGGCGCCCACCGCATAGAACGCCACATATCCAAGGTCCAGCAACCCGGCCAGCCCGACCACGATGTTCAGGCCCCAGCCCAGCATCACGTAGATCAGAAAGGTGGTCGCCGTGTAGATGATGTAGCGGTCACCGCCCCACTCCGTGAACGGCAGGATGACCGCCGCCACCAGCGCGACGATGCCGATGACCAGCATGCGCTCGTGGATGACATGAAGCGTGCGGTCGAAGGCCGAGGGTCCGTGGCTGGGCCGCTTGCGGCGGTCACGGAACAAGGCCAGCACGAAGCGGCCAACGAACACCACGGCCACCGCCGCAAAGAACAGCTCCCACCGCGTGCGCAGCAGCAACTGGGCGCCCACGTTGGCGGCGTGCAACCCCAGCAGCGGCAGGCTCAGCAAGCCGGCGATGCCCGCCGCGATGGCCGACTCCTTGACCACCTCGGCCAGGTTGATGCCGCCTTGCATCGGTGCACGGCCATCGGAGTCAGGGCCGGCGGTTACGTTCGCTTCGGGACCCGCCATGATCAGACCTTTTCCACTTCGGGCCGGCCGAGCAGGCCGGTCGGACGGAAGATCAGCACCAGGACCAGCACGCCGAACACCGCGACGTCCTTGTACTCGATGGTGAAGTAGGCCGACCAGAAGGCCTCGATCAGGCCGATCAGGATGCCGCCGAGCATGGCGCCGGGCAACGACCCGATGCCCCCGAGGACGGCGGCGGTAAAGGCTTTCATGCCGGCCAGAAATCCGATGTAGAAATCCACCACGCCGTATTGCAGCGTCACCATCAACCCGGCCACCGCCGCCAGCACGGCGCCCATGACGAAGGTCAGCGAAATGGTGCGGTCCACATTGACCCCGACCAGCCCGGCCATCATGCGGTCCTGCTCACAGGCCCGTTGCTGTCGGCCGAGCGAGGTTCTGGTGATGATCCAGGTGAACACCGCCATCAGCACCACGGTCAGGATGATGATGAAGATTTGCAGGTAGCTCATCACCACCGTAAAGCCCTCGTCGCCGGTGAACAGGACCACGCCGCCCTGGATAACCGGCTGGATCGGCTTGACGCGGGCGCCCTGGCTGATCTGCACGAAGTTCTGAAGGGCGATCGACATGCCGATGGCCGAGATCAATGGCGCCAAGCGGAACGACCCGCGCAGCGGGCGGTAGGCGAGGCGTTCGACCGTCCAGCCCCAGGCGGCGGTAAACACCATCGCGGCCAGCAAGACCACCAGCAGGGCCAGGGGGATGAAGGTGATATCAAGCGCCCCGAGGACCAGGAACGCGATGACCGAGACGAACGCACCGATCATGAAGATTTCGCCGTGGGCGAAGTTGATCATGCCGATGATGCCGTAGACCATCGTATAGCCGATGGCGATAAGCCCGTAAATCGAGCCCAACGTGAGGCCGTTGATCAACTGCTGGAGAAAATAGGCCAACACAGCCCCCTATCGTCGCTGTGGATGATGCGTGCTGAAAGCGCCCTGCGGTACGCGTCGGGACCAAAAGCGTATACGACCGACCTACCCTGTCAAGCCGCCTGTAACATTATTTCAATCTTGTGGACGCCGGTTGGGCGGCCCATCTGCTGCTTGCTGCTCCAGTCGGGGGCTGGGTGGCCCCGCGCCTTTCGCCTTCGTCAAAAACGGTGTAAACCGCAGGGATGGCTGTTCCCTCTTTGTATTCAGGTCCGGAACCGGTGATGAGCATGCACGACATCCGCGTCCGTGGGGCGCGCGAACACAACCTCAAGAACATCGACGTGACGTTGCCGAGGGATCGCCTTATTGTTATTACCGGACTCTCTGGGTCGGGTAAATCCTCGTTGGCGTTCGACACCATCTACGCCGAGGGGCAACGGCGCTACGTGGAGTCCCTGTCGGCCTACGCACGCCAGTTCCTGGAACTGATGCAAAAGCCCGACGTCGATTCCATCGAGGGGTTGTCACCGGCCATCTCCATCGAACAGAAGACCACCTCCCGCAATCCACGGTCGACCGTCGGCACGGTCACCGAAATCTATGATTACATGCGCCTGTTGTGGGCCCGCATCGGGATTCCCTACTCCCCGGCCACCGGCCTGCCGATCGAGGCGCAGACGGTCAGCCAGATGGTTGACCGCATCATGGAAATGCCTGAGGGCACCCGCCTGTTCCTGCTGGCCCCCATCGTGCGCGGCCGCAAGGGCGAATACCGCAAGGAACTGGCCGAGCTTCAGCGCAAGGGGTTCCAGCGCGTCAAGGTGGACGGCACCCTGCACCTGATCGAGGAGGTGCCGGCCCTCAACAAGAAGCTCAAGCACGACATCGAGGTCGTGGTGGACCGCGTCGTGGTGCGTGAAGGGCTTGAGGCGCGTTTGGCCGATTCCCTGGAACAGGCCCTGGCCCTGACCGAGGGACTGGTCCTGGCCGAAAATGTCGAAACCGGCGACAGCATGACCTTTTCGGCCAAGTTCGCCTGCCCCGTGTCGGGCTTCACCATCGACGAGATCGAGCCCCGGCTGTTCTCCTTCAACAATCCCTTCGGCGCCTGCCCGACCTGCGACGGCCTGGGCGTGAAGCTGTCCTTCGACCCCGTGCTGGTCGTTCCCGACGGCCGGCGCTCCCTCAAGGGCGGCGCGGTGGCGCCGTGGTCCATGGGCGGCCAGCCGTCGCCCTACTACATGCAGGCGCTGGACAGCATTGCCGCCCACTTCGGGATCAGCACCGAAACCCCGTGGGACGACCTGCCCGAGGAGGTCCGCGACACCATCCTGTTCGGCAGCGGCAAGGTCCCGGTCAGCATGACCTACCGCGACGGCCCCCGCCAGTTCACTGTCGAACGCCCGTTCGAGGGGGTCATCCCCAACACCGAACGCCGCTGGCGCGAAACCGAAAGCGCCAACATCCGCGAGGACCTGTCGCGCTACCAAGCCTCGGCCCCCTGCGAGACCTGCGGCGGCAAACGCCTCAAGCCCGAGGCGCTGGCGGTCAGGATCGGCGGGCGCGACGTGGCCGAGGTGTGCGATCTGTCCATCGCCGATGGCCACGCGTGGTTCTCCGCCCTGCCCGACAGCCTCAGCCCCCAGCACCGCGAGATCGCCGACCGCATCCTGCGCGAGATCAACGAGCGCCTGGGGTTCCTGAACAACGTCGGGCTGGAGTACCTGACCCTGTCGCGCACATCGGGCACCCTGTCCGGCGGCGAAAGCCAGCGCATCCGTCTGGCCTCGCAGATCGGTTCGGGTTTGACCGGAGTTCTTTACGTGCTGGATGAACCGAGCATCGGCCTTCACCAGCGCGACAACGAACGCCTGCTCGCCACCTTGCGGCGCCTGCGCGACATCGGCAACACGGTCATCGTGGTCGAGCATGACGAGGACGCCATCCGCGCCGCCGACTATCTGGTGGACATGGGGCCGGGCGCCGGCACCCACGGCGGCACCATCGTTGCCGAAGGCACCCCGGCCGAGGTCATGGCCAACCCGGCCAGCCTGACCGGCCAGTACCTGCGCGGCGAGCGCGAAGTGCCCATGCCGGCCGAACGGCGGCCCGGCAACGGCAAGACCATCGGCGTCGTCGGGGCGCGGGCCAACAACCTCCAGGACGTGTCGGTGGAAATCCCGCTGGGCACCTTCACCTGCGTGACCGGCGTATCGGGTGGCGGCAAGTCATCGTTGGTCATCGAGACGCTGTTCAAAGGCCTCGCCCGCCAGCTCCACGGCGCCCGCGAACATCCCGGCCTGCACGAGCGCATCGACGGGGTCGGCCACATCGACAAGATTGTGGACATCGACCAGTCGCCCATCGGTCGCACGCCGCGCTCCAACCCGGCCACCTACACCGGCGCCTTCACGCCCATCCGCGACTGGTTCGCGAGCCTGCCCGAGGCCAAGGCGCGCGGCTACAAGGCCGGCCGGTTCAGCTTCAACGTCAAGGGCGGCCGTTGCGAGGCGTGCCAGGGCGACGGCCTGCTCAAGATCGAGATGCACTTCCTGCCCGACATCTACGTCACCTGCGACGTCTGCAAGGGCAAGCGGTACAACCGCGAGACCCTGGACATTACCTATCGTGGCAAATCCATCGCTGATGTCCTTGATATGACTGTTGAGGACGGCGTGGAGTTCTTCAAGGCCGTGCCCGCTATCCGCGACAAGCTGGTCCTGCTGCAAAAGGTCGGGCTGGACTACATCCACCTCGGCCAGCAGGCCACCACGCTTTCCGGCGGCGAGGCGCAGCGCGTCAAGCTGTCCAAGGAACTGTCGCGCCGGGCGACCGGCCGAACCCTCTACATCCTGGACGAACCGACCACCGGCCTGCACTTCGAGGACGTTCGCAAACTGCTCGAAGTCCTTCAGGCCCTGGTTGAACAAGGCAACACCATCGTGGTGATCGAACACAATCTGGAGGTCATCAAGACCGCCGACTGGATCATCGACCTCGGCCCCGAGGGCGGCAAGGGCGGCGGCCGCATCGTCGCCGCAGGCACGCCCGAGGACGTGGCAAAGACACCCGGCAGCTACACCGGCCATTACCTCGCCCCGTACCTCAAGGCCCGCGCGCAACAGACGGCTTAAGGCACTGACTTTGAGGGGGAACCGGGCGCCGCCCGGACCCGCCAAAGGCCGAGCGGCCCTTGGAACCCATGAAAGGATCCTGCGCTTGTCTTGCGCCGCAGGCTGATAACCTTGCCGTCTGCTGCGCTGCTCGGTCTTATTGTTGGCGGGGAGTAGTGCTCCAAGCTGGCGGCAGACCTCACCGTCAGCGGACCACTGATGCAAAATGGTGGCAGGATTGTGGCAGATGAAACACCCCGTGCGGGGGTGAAGCGACGCGCAAGCCGTTGATGCGGCTCCTTCAACACCCTACCACGCGTGGCGAGGACGCCATTCAGCGTAAGCCCATGGGCAAGCCGCGACGGGCGGAACTGACCGCACTCAAGCCCGTTTCTGGAAGACTGAACCCGTTTTGGGGAGGTTTCCATGGCTCTTGCAGCATCCCGCGCGTCCTGCGTCCTCGCCACGGCCTCCGCCCTCTTTCTGGGGCTGACGCTTTGTGGCGAAAGTTGGGCAGACGAGAACACGTCGCGCGGCATTGTGTTGCAGAGCGGCCATGTCGGCGGCGACGCTTGGCGCCGCAGTCCAGTGAGCCACGGGCTCGCCCTGTCGTTCGAGGATCGGGCGGCGGTGCTCTCGGCGGCCCGGCAGGAATTGCGCCGCATCGTGCGTCAGCAGATGGACAAGCACTCCCTGTCGCTGTCCGGTCTGTTTCCCGGCCTTGCCTCTTTCCTGTCCACCGGCGCCCCGACGTTTCCAGGCACGGCCGTGGTGGAGACTTTCAGCGAAGGCCTGCGCGAGTCGCGTACCCTCGCCGCCCTGGGTCTCGACCTCCGCCCCCGCACCAGCTTTAACGCCGATCTGGACGAAGCCGAAGCGCTCCTCGGACTGCGCCTGCAATGGGCGCGCGGCCTCGCCCGTCCGGCCGAGGCCCCCTGGCTGCGCGCCGTTGTCTACGCCGACTGGGAGGGACGCGCCGGCCTCGAAAACCTGTTCAGCGGCCCCGTGACGACCGGCGGCCACGACCTCGACGCCGGCCTCGGCCTGACGGTGGGGGACTGGAACCTGTCGCTGGAAGCCAACCTTGCCGCCAGCGGCTTCGGCGACCACGCAGGGCACGGCGCGGCCGGCTTCCTCGGCTACGCCGTGCATTTCTGAGCCGGTTTCACCCTGGGCCGCACCTATCCCTTGCGAACGATGTCGTAGCGGTGCAGCGCGCTGTCGATGGTCTGGCTGGTGATGCCGCGCCAGAAGTCCATGGCCTGCTGCCGCCCGAACGGGCCGTAGGACTCGGCGTCTTTGCCGGCCGCCATGGTGGTGAAGGTGGTGTCGGCATACTCACCGCCAACCACATAGAAGTTGTCGCCTTGCAGCTCGTCGGCCGCCCGGACGACATAGCGCACCATGGCGTTGTCCACGGTGCGGCCGGTCAGGGACCGCCAAAACTGGTGGGCCTCAGCCTCGGTGAACGGGCCGTGGGTTTCCAGCTCGGCGCCGGGGGCGGGCGTGGTGAACGAGGTATCGGCGTATTCGCCGCCAATCACATAGAATTTCTTGTCGGACATGGTGCGCACGGCCCCTTTTCCTGCGGAGTGACGTTCCGGCCGACCTTATAGGGCCTCCCGCAGCGGATGGGAACACCCTGCCCGCATGGGTGGGCAAAAAATTTGCGCTCCCACCCGGCGCGGGCGCCTGTTGCCGTATTTTTAATCAGCCAGTGGGCTGCCGCCCCCTTGTACGCTCTTTGGCCCGCTCGGGAGGACCCCGCCCCCCTTTTCTTTCTTCAAGAAAACAAGGAGGTCTGGAGCTTGCTCCTGGCGGGTTCGGGCGGCAGCCCGTCTGCGACAGCGGAAACCTCAGCGCGCGCGCGTGGTCGGCAGACCCTCGCGCTTCCAGCGGACCATGCCGCCGTCGAGCACACGGATATCGGTCAGCCCGGCCTTCTTGAGCTGCTTGGCAGCGCTGGCCGCGCGGTTGGCGGTGCGGCACACCACATAGACCGGGGTGTCGGCAAACCCGGCCACGCTGGCCCTCAGGTCATCCAGCTTGCCCGCCAGATTGGGCAGCGGCAGGTTGAGGCTGCCGGGGATGTGGCCCATGTCGCCGGTGAACTCATCGGGATTGCGCACGTCCACGACCAACAGATCGTCCTTGCTGTCCAGCCGCGCCTTAAGGTCGCGCGGCTTGGCGAAGGGAACTCCAGCGATCAGGCGCGGCAGCATCTTCATCAGCAGGAACAGGAACGCCCCGGCGAAAACCGCCACGGCAAGATCATTGGACTTGAGCCATTCTTCGGCCATTGCACTCTCCGGTCGCTGGAAATCGTCCCCCTGTATAGCGAGTGCTGGACAGCCGCGCCAAGGCGGATTAGGTGATGGCTCATGAAAGATACATCGACCCCCGTTCACGTCATCGGCGGCGGCCTTGCGGGCAGCGAAGCCGCTTGGCAGATCGCCCGCGCCGGCATCCCCGTGGTCCTGCACGAGATGCGCCCGGTCCGCCGCACCGATGCCCACCAGACCGACCACTTGGCCGAACTGGTGTGTTCAAACTCCCTGCGCTCCGACGACGTCGAGTACAACGCCGTCGGCCTGCTGCACGAGGAACTACGCCGCGCCGGCTCGCTCATCCTGCACTGCGCCGACACCCACAAGGTGCCGGCCGGCGGGGCGCTGGCGGTGGATCGCGACGGGTTCTCCGCCGCCGTCACCCAGGCGCTGACTGACCATCCGCTCATCACCATCGAGCGCGGCGAACTGGCGGCCCTCCCCCCCGCCGAGTGGGGCCGCACCATCATCGCCACCGGGCCGCTGACCTCGCCCCCGCTGGCCGAGGCGCTGCGCACCCTGACCGGCGAGGACAGCCTGGCGTTTTTCGACGCCATCGCGCCGATCCTCTACAAGGACAGCATTGATTTTTCCAAGGCGTGGTTCCAGTCACGCTACGACAAGGGCACCGGCACCGACTACATCAACTGCCCGATGACCCGCGAGCAATACGACGGCTTCATCGCCGCCCTGCTGGCCTCCGACAAGGCCGAGTTCAAGGACTGGGAAAAGGACACCCCCTACTTCGAGGGCTGCCTGCCCATCGAGGTGATGGCCGAGCGCGGTCACCAGACCCTGGCCTATGGCCCCATGAAGCCAGTCGGGCTGACCAATCCCCACGACCCGCAGGTGAAACCCTACGCCATCGTACAGCTTCGCCAGGACAACGCGTTGGGCACGCTCTACAACATGGTCGGCTTCCAGACCAAGCTGAAGCACGGCGCCCAGGCCGATGTGTTCCGCATGATTCCGGGGCTGGAGAACGCCACCTTCGCGCGCCTGGGCGGCATCCACCGCAACACCTTCCTGAACAGCCCGCGCCTGCTTGATGGCACGTTGCAGCTCAAGGCCGACTCGCGGCTGCGCTTTGCCGGCCAGATCACTGGCTGCGAAGGCTATGTGGAGAGTACGGCTGTCGGGCTGTTGGCCGGGCGTTTCACGGCGGCCGAACGGTGCGGGGAAACCCCGGTGCCGCCGCCGCCGACCACGGCGCTGGGCGCCATCCTCGGCCACATCACCGGCGGTGCGGTGGCCGAGACGTTCCAGCCCATGAACGTCAACTTCGGACTGTTCCCCGAACCCGAGGAGGCCCGCGACGGCAAAGGCCGCAAGATCCGGGGCCGCGAGCGCAAGAAAATGTACTCACAGCGCGCCCTGGCCGACCTGCAACCTTGGCTAGACGGATTTTCCCCTGAAGGATGACCTACCGCGCGGACAGCGGCAGCAGGATGGTCGTATAGCCGGCGCCGAATGAACTGGCGCTGGCCGTTGCCTTGGCCGGGCTGTCGTTCAACAGGAACAGGCCGTGAAAGGCAAAGCTGAGCATGAGGACCGTGAGAACGGCCAGGACGTGTTGTTGTGCTGTGAAGCGGGGCATCATGGCTCCCTCCGCTGTTCCTGCACCCAAGGGCGACAGTCCGAAAATCCGCCGAGTCCCCCTCGACGACTTAAAGTGATACATTAAGTTAGACGAACTGATGAGCCGGCACAAGCATTACCGAGTAGCCCCCACAACGCCTGAATTATCAGCAATTGTTCTTTAATTGTAACCTATTGACGCCCCAGGCGCCACCTCCACACAAGGATTACCCCGCATGAAAACGGCGCCGCACCGCCTGTTTCTCAGCGTGGGGCTTTAGAAAAATCCGCCACCAGATCGGCAAGATCATCGGCCGCGAAGTCGCGGAACATGTGCCCGGCCTCGGCCACCGTTTCCACCGTGACGCCCTCGGGCACGCCAGCGGCGAGTCGTTCAGACAGGTCGGGCACCACCTCGTCACCGGCCCCGATGACCAGCAGCACCGGCTTGGGCATGGCGGGCAGCAGGGTCGGGGTGTCCATGCGCGGTTCGGCGGCGTAATACGATGCAACCGCAGCCGCCGAAGCCTTGGCCTTCTCGCAGTAGATGAAGCCGGGCAGGTCCATCAGCGCGTCACCCTGCCCGGCCGCCACCTTGGCGCGGGCTTCGCTGAGGAATGGCCCGATGTCGGCTCCGTAACGCTTTGCGTAGTCTGCCTTTTCCTTGGCTTCGGTCCAGGTGGCCGGGGCGACCAGGACCCACCCGGTGACATCCTTGGCCTGCGCATGCTCGGCCGCGAACCACGCCACCTGGTTACCGCCACGCGAATGGCCGAACACGGTGAGCGGACCGCTGCCCTGCGCCTTGAGCCAGCCGACCCAGGCGCCGATTTCCTCCACGGCATCCTCGTGGCGGTGGATGTGTGGCGTGGTGCAGTCGTACATGCCTTTGCGGGCGTCTTGACCCAGGGACAACGAGACCGCCAGGGTGTTCACGCCGCGCTCGGCCAGGCGTTGCTGCTGCCCGGCGATGATTTCCATGCCGTTGTGGGCCAGCGTCCCATGGACCATTAGGACCACGCCGTCGCTCAAGGCCTTTCCATCGGCCAGTTCAAGCGCACCGTTCAAGGTCAGGCCGTCGTGTTCCAGGGTCACCGGGTCGGCCTGGGCCGTCGCCGAAACCAAGCTGATGGCGGCAGCCGCCAGAGCCGCTGCGAAGGGTGCCCGCATCATACCGTCCTCCCATTAGTTTTTCTTAATGGAAGAAGGTACAGGGGTTCTTTGACCGGGAAAAGCGGCCTGTCATACCGCTCGCTCAACGAACCGACCCGCCGGAGAATGGCGGGCTACCGCCCACAATCCGCTCGGGGTGAACCCATAACCCCTTCTTTTTATAAGAAAACAAGGAGAGTCGGAGCATCGCTCCGGGCGAGTACGGGTGGCGATCCGTCCGCGTCAGCGGAACACAAGGTTGAGTCATGCGCCGGGTGCTATCAGTAGCGCCCGGCCAAAGCGTGCAGCAGCAGCGCCACCGGGCGCCGGTTGGGCAGGCCCAGGCGCGGCGCGAACGGGTCATGACCGACCCTCTTCAGGCGCTTGAGGGTTCCCTCGGCCAGCACGGCCGGCAGCAGTGCGGCCACTGTCGCCCGCCCCGGCCGGGGCCGCAGGCGCCGCGCTTCGGCCAGGGCAGCGGCGGCATCGGCCGCAACCTCGGCAATCAGCCCGCGCACCGGGGGTTCCGCCCGGCCAGCACTCACCGCATGGCGATCCGCGTCTGTCAGGTCCGGCACATAAAAGCGATCCTGCCGGGCATGAAATGGCATCGCCCGAATGAGCCCCGTCAACGCCCAGGCCCGGCCGACCGCCCCTGCCGCGCCCTGCCCGTCCTCAGACGTGTCGCCCAGCGTCCACAGGGCCAGTTGCGCCACCGTACCCCCGGTGTCGTCGGCATAGGCCCTGAGGGCGGCCCGGTCGGCGACGGGATCGGGCTCCATGTCCAGGTCGCGGGCGTCCAGCAGACGGTCGAACAAGGGACGCGGTAGGTCATGGCGCTCCACCAGGGCGGCCAGGGCCTCGGCCACAGGGTGCCCCTGGGGGGCGCCCTGCCCGGCATAGAGCCGTTCGATCACATCGCGCCACCACTGCACCTTCATCAGCCCGATCATCGGCTCCGTCACCGATTCGCGGATGCGCGCGACCTCCAGGTTGAAGGCGTACAGCGCCATCAGGTCCTCCCGCCGCTCGGCCGGCGCGAACAGGGCGGTAACAAATCGATCGGGGTCGTGCCGGTGCACCTGCGCCGCGATGGGCGACAGCGGCGCAGCGGGGGATCGGACGTCAGCCATGCGGAGTGCTTTCAACAAAGGAGCGTGGGGCATATATAGGGAAGGCGGCCGGTTTGCCACCACCCTCTGCCACCACCCTTCACCACGCAGCGGAACTCCATTCGTGACAACGGCCTCCTCTCCCACGACCCCCCACCTGATCGCCCCGCCGAAGACGGCCCGCGACGAAAGCTTTCCCGTTGCCTGGCTGCTGCCGCGCCGCCTGCGGAGGCCGGTGCACGCCTACTATGGGTTTGCGCGGCAGGCTGACGATGTGGCCGATTCTCCCGTCCTCAGTTCCGAGGACAAGATCGCCCGCCTCGACGCCCTGGAGGCCAGCCTTCATAACGGCACAGGCGACGGAGCCGCCCTGCACCGCGTGCTGGCCGAGCGCGCCATTGACGACAGCGTAGCCACCGACCTGCTGGCCGCCTTCCGCCGCGATGCCCTCAACCCGCCGTGCGAGACCTGGGCCGACCTGATGGAATATTGCCGCCTGTCGGCCATGCCTGTCGGCCGGTTCCTGCTGGCGGTCAGCGACGAACCGGCCACGCCAGAAGTCTTCCGCGCCTCCGACGCGCTATGCGCCGCCCTGCAAATCCTCAACCACATCCAAGGCTGTGGCGAGGACTGGCACACCCTTGGGCGGCTGTACATCCCGGCCCAGTGGCTGGCCGAGCAAGGCCTGACCGCCGAGGTCCTGTCCGGGGATCATTCCCCAGCCGGCCTCCGCATGGTCCTCGACCGGGTTCTGGCCAACACCGATGCGGTGCTGCGCGAGGCCGCCCCCCTGCCCCGCCTGATCCACCATCGACGGCTGCGCATGCAGGCTGCGGCGACCCTGCATCTGGCCCGTGTGCTGCGCCGACGGCTGGCGGTGGGCGACCCGCTGGCCGATCGGATCCGGCCGACGCATCTGGACTGGATGAAGGCCCTGGGGCGGGCGCTACGGGCCGGAGTGCGGCCATGAGCGATCTGGTAGCCCGCGTACGCGACAGCGGAACATCCTTTTACTGGGCCGTCCGCATGTTGCCGCCCGACCGGCGGGCGGCCATGGCGGCCCTGTACCTGTTTTGCCGGGCGGTGGACGACATCGCCGACGAGCCCGCGCCGGATGCGGACCGCAACGCTGGCCTCGCCGCATGGCGCGCCTGGGTGGACGGCGGCGCTGCCTGTCCCGATCCGGCGGTCGGCGCCGTCCTGACCCAGGCCAAAGAGCAGTTTGCCCTGCCGCCCGAGCCTTTTTCCGCCATTATCGACGGCGTTTCAATGGACCTGCCGCCGGGCATGGTGGCCCCCTCCCAGTCCATGCTGGAGCACTATTGTGCCGGAGTGGCCGGGGCGGTCGGGCTGCTGTCAGTGCGTATCTTTGGCGCGTCGGGGCCGGACGTCGATGCCTTTGCCCTCATCACCGGCGAGGCCCTTCAGTTCACCAACATCCTGCGCGACGTAGTGGCTGACGCCGCCATTGGCCGCCTGTACCTGCCGCGCGAATGTCTTAGCGCCGCCGGCATCCGGGACTTCGACCACCCGGCCGAGGTGATCGCCCATCCCGCACTGCCCGCCGCCTGCGCCGCCTTCGCCACCCAGGCCGAACAACGTCATGCCGCCGCCATGAGGCTGCTGCGCCGCCTGCCGCCCGCCGACCGCAAGGCCCTGCGCCCGGCCGTCGTCATGCTGGCCCTGTACCGGGGGTTGCTCGACCGCCTGATACGGCGCGGCTGGGACGGCGGCACCTTGCATCGCAAGCCGGCCTCGGCCAACCGCCTGGCAACGCTTGGCACCATCTTGCGCTATCGGCTGTTCGACGCTTGAACGCCGTTCTCCACGTCATCGGAGCCGGCCTTGCGGGCCTGTCCTGTGCGGTGGAGGCGCGCCGACGCGGCCTTGCCGTCAGCCTGCACGAGGCCGCGCCCCATGCCGGCGGGCGTTGCCGCTCGTTCTTCGACCGCCGTCTGAACCGCACGGTGGATAACGGAAATCACCTGCTGCTGTCGGCCAACACGGCGGTACTCGATTACTGCCGTCTGGTCGGCGGGGATTCCGCACTGACCGAGGCCCCGGCCGCGTTCCCGTTCATGGATCTGGCCGACGGCACCCGTTGGACCGTGCGCCCCAACACCGGGCGGGTGCCGTGGTGGCTGCTGGCGCCGGGGCGGCGGGTGCCCGATGTGGGGCTGGATGCCTATGTCTCGCTGCTGGCCCTGCCGCCGCACAAGTCCGAAACCGTGGCCGGTCGGTGGGGGCGCAATCCGCTGTACCGGCGCCTGATCGAGCCCCTATCTACGGCCATCCTCAACACCGAGCCCGAAAAGGCCTCGGCCGCCCTTCTGCGCCGCGTGCTGATCGAAACCTTGGGCCGGGGGGCCGCCGGGTGTCGTCCGGTTTTGGCCCCGGTCGGGCTGGGTGCCGCCCTGGTCGATCCGGCGGTAGAGTGGCTGCGCGGCGCTGAGGTCAGCCTGCATACCTCCGATGCCCTGACGCGCATTGAAAGCTCCGGCGGCCGGGTGTGCGCCCTGGAGTTCCAGAAGGCCCGCATGCCCCTGGGTCCCCAGGATGCCGTGGTCCTGGCCGTCCCGCCGGCCGTGGCCCATCGCCTATTGCCGTCCGTGGCGCCACCGCTGGACACCCGGCCGATCCTCAACGCCCACTTCGCCCTCGACGCGCCGGATGCCCCGCCGCTTGTCGGTGTCGTCGGCGGTTTGGCCCAGTGGCTGTTCGTGCGGCCGGGCATGGTCTCGGTCACCGTCAGTCAGCCCGGACCGGCCGCCGAACGGCCGGTGGATGTCCTGGCCGGCGCCTTGTGGAAGGACGTTGTCGCCGTTCTGGGGCTGGCGGGCAAAGAAATGCCGCCGTGCCGCATCATTAAGGAACGCCGCGCCACCCTGGCGCATTCCCCTGAGCAGGAAATCCTGCGGCCCGGCCCTCGCACCCCGCTCACCAACCTGTGGCTGGCGGGCGATTGGACCGATACAGGGTTGCCCTGCACCCTTGAGGGCGCCGTGCGCTCGGGGCTCTGGGCAGCCAGAATGGTGGCAGAGGCATGAGGAGGCACTTTTCACGCGTGCGAATGCGAAAAAAGTCCCTCTCAACCCTTCACAACACACGCGCCGAGGCCTATGTATGGTCGGGCTGATTAGGATTTCTCTAAACTAACCATAAACTTAAGAGGTTGGTTATGGCTTTCGAACTTCCGTCGCTGCCCTATGACAAGTCCGCCCTGGAACCTCACATGTCCGCCCAGACGTTTGAGTTCCATCACGGCAAGCACCACAACGCCTACGTCACCAACCTGAACAACCTGACCAAGGACACTCCGATGGCGACCAAGCCGTTGGAAGACGTGATCCATGAGGCCTGGAAGTCGGGCAATACCGGCGTATTCAACAATGCCGCGCAGGTGTGGAACCACACCTTCTTCTGGAATTGCATGAAGCCGGCCGGTGGCGGCGCCCCGACCGGCGCCATCGCCGACAAGATCAACGAGGCCTTCGGCTCCTACGACAAGTTCAAAGACGAGTTCAAGGCCGCCGGCGCCACGCAGTTCGGCTCGGGCTGGGCTTGGCTGGTGCTTGATGGCGGCGCCCTCAAGGTCACCAAGACCCCCAACGCCGAGACCCCCATGGTCCACGGGCAGACCGCCCTGCTGACCTGCGACGTGTGGGAACATGCCTATTACCTGGATTTCCAGAACCGCCGCCCGGACTTCCTGGCGACGTTCCTGGACAACCTGGTGAACTGGGACTTCGTGAACGAGCAACTCGCCAAGGCGTAAGCGCGATCCGCGAAAAAACACCGGGCGGGGCCTTGCGGCTCCGCCCGTTTTTTTATTCCGTGTAAGCGGAACCGTAGGTCCCCAGCCTCAGACCGGCAGCAGCGCCGCCGCGACCCGGCGGTCTTCGAGCATGAGGACGTTGAACGTCCGGCACGCCGCCCCGGTGTCCATAGGATCGACCGACACGCCACGCCCCTTGACCGCATCGCGCAAGGCCGTCGGCAGCATCAGCATACGCGGCCCGCAGCCGAGCAGGAGAATTTCCACCGCCGGGTTCTGGGCGAAGACGGCCTTGAGGCTTTCCGCCGTCACGTCGTCCAGGCTTTGGATCGGCCAGGACACCGTATGGTCCGGGAACACGATCACGCCCCCGTCGTGGGCGGTACCGCTGATACGGAACCGCCCGTCGCCATAGGACTGGATGACCTGGCGCCCTGCCGGTGCGACGGGGGTGATGTCCACGCTTCTCTCCCTCGGATCAGGGTTTCTCGACCGCAGCCCCATCCTCGGCCTTGCCCTCTTCTTCCTCCTCATCCCGGCGCAGGTCCAGGTAGAGAAGCGTCGGCAAGGCCATGAAGATGGACGAATAGGTGCCGATCACGATGCCCCAGATCAGGGCCAGACTGAACCCACGCAAGACCTCGCCGCCGAAAATGAACAGCGCGAGCACGGCCAGCAACGTGGTGCCGCTGGTCAACATTGTCCGCGACAGGACCTCGTTCAGGCTGCGGTTGATGAGTTCGGGCAGGTCCATCTTCTTGTAGCGACGCAGGTTTTCGCGCACGCGGTCGTAGGCCACCACCGTATCGTTGATGGAATAGCCCGCGATGGTCAGCAATGCCGCCACCGTCGTCAGGTCGAAGTCGAGTTGGAACACCGAGAACAAGCCCAGCGTCACGATGATGTCGTGGACCAGGGCAAGCAGGCCGCCGATGGCAAACTGCCATTCAAAGCGGAACCAGATGTAGACCGCGATGGCCAGCAGCGACAGGCCGACAGCCAGCGCCCCGTCGCGCACCAGTTCGTCACCGACCTTGGGGCCAACGACCTCGACGCGGCGATAGTCCACGCCTTCGCCGAGGGCCTCGCGCACCCGGTCCAGGGCGACGGCCTGAGCTTCGTCGCCGCCTTCCTGGATGCCGATACGGATGGCCACGTCGCGGCCCTCGTCGCCGAACGTGGTCACCCCGACCTCGCCCAGGTTGAGGGCACCCAGGCGGCTGCGGATGTCGGCCACGTTGGCCTGTTCCGTGGTGCGCGCCTCGATCAGGATGCCGCCGGCAAAGTCGATGCCGAAGCTCAGGCCCTGCACGCCCAGCGACGCCACGGAGGCAAGCAGCAACAGGCCCGACAACAGCAGGCCGATGGCCCGCTTGCCGATGAAGTCAAACGTCGTGCCCTGCGGAATGAACTTGATGAGGGGAGTCATGAAGGGCCTCTCAGATCGACAGGGTCTGCGGGCGACGGCTGCGGATCCACTGCGCAACCAGCAGGCGGGTAATCATGATCGCCGTGAACATGGACGTCAGAATACCCACGCCCAGGGTCACGGCAAAGCCGCGCACCGGGCCGGAGCCGAAGGAGAACAGCAGTGCGGCGGCCACAAAAGTCGTAATGTTGGAGTCCACGATGGTCTTGAAGGCCTGACGGAAGCCGACTTCGGTCGCGTTGAACACTGTGCGGCCGTTGCGGATTTCCTCGCGGATGCGCTCGAAGATCAGCACATTGGCGTCCACCGCCATACCGACCGTCAGCACAATACCGGCGATGCCCGGCAGGGTCAGAGTGGCCCCGAAGAAGCTCAGGAAGCCCAGCAACATGCATAGGTTCAGCAACAGCGCGATGTTGGCGTAGATACCGAACCGGCCGTAGGCGAAGACCATGAAGATCACCACCAGAACCATGCCGAGGACGCTGGCCAGGGCCCCGGCCTGGATCGAGTCGGCGCCAAGGCCGGGGCCAACCGTGCGTTCCTCCAAGATGGTCAGCGGCGCGGGCAGCGCGCCGGCCCGCAGCAGCAGCGCCAGATCCTGCGCCTCCTGCGTCGAGAAGCTGCCGGAAATCACCCCGCTGCCGCCCAGGATGGGCTCGCGGACGACCGGCGCCGAGATCACTTGGTTGTCCAGGACGATGGCCAACTGGCGACCGACGTTTTCCTGGGTGGCGCGGCCGAACTGGCGGCCGCCAATGGTATCAAAGCGGAAGGACACCACGGGCTGGTTGTCCTGGAAACTCACCTGCGCGTCGGTCAAACGCTCGCCGGCGACCTCGATGCGGCGGCGGACGACGTACTGCGACGGCCCCGGATTGCTCGGCGCGGCCGACAGCAGGCGCGAGCCAGGCGGCACGCGGCCGCGCAGGGCGTCCTCGACATCGGCCGAATGGTCGAGCATGTGGAAGTTGAGCTGCGCGGTCTGGCCGATCAGGCGCTTCAGGCGCTCGGGGTCGTCCAGGCCGGGCACCTCGACGATGATGCGGTCCTCGCCCTGGCGCTGGATGGTCGGCTCGCGGGTGCCGAGTTCATCCACGCGACGGCGCACGATCTCGATGGAGCGTTGCACGGCCGAGCGCACCCGTTCCTCGGTGACCTGCTGGCTGTAACCGAGGGTGAAGCGACCCTCCTCGTCGACCTCCACCTGCACGCCACCATCGAGGTCGCGCAGGACGGACTGCACCCGCTCACGTTCGGCAGCGTCGGGAACCCGCACCGTCACAGAGCCCCCCTGGGCGCTCAAGTCAATGTACCGCACGCGGACTTCGCGCAGCGCCGTTCGCGCTGATTCGAGCAGGCCGGCAGTCTGTTCGGCGATCACCTCGTCGACACCGACCTCCAGCAGCAGGTGCGACCCGCCCTGCAGGTCCAGGCCCAGCGTCACCGGCTGCCACCAACTGGGCAGGTCGTCACGGGCGTCGGGCGGCAGGATATTGGGAACGGCATAAAAGATGCCGGCCAGCACGACCGCTGCTATCAGCCCGATTTTCCACTTGGAGAAGTACAGCATGGGAATGGACCGCTTCTGAAATGGAACAGGCGGGCGCCCCCGAAAAGAAGGCGCCCGCCGGAGAACGACGGCCGGGGCCGGCCGGTCGCTCGGCTACTTCTTGCCCTTGCCGGACAGCAGGCCCTTGAGGCCTTCGCTCTTGGTGGCGGGCTCAGCGGGGGCGGTGGTTTCGCTTTCGTTGTCCTCGTCGTCCTTGCCGCCCTTGACCGGCTCGGTCTTGGCGACGACGTCGGAGACCATGGCGCGCATGACCTTCACACGGACGTTCTCGGCGATCTCCAGGGTCAATTCATCGTCGCCGGTCTTGATGACCTGGCCGATGATCCCGCCGTTGGTGACCACGCGGTCGCCGCGCCGGATGTTGCCCAGCATTTCCTTGTGCTGCTTCATGCGCTTCTGCTGCGGGCGAATGAGCAGGAAATAGAACACCACAAAGATCAGGACGAGCGGCAGGAAGGCCATGACACTACCACCGGCATCGCCACCGGCAGCCTGGGCGTAAGCAGGCGAAACGAACATGAGCGGAAGCTCCTCTGGGATTTAGGCCACGGAAAGGACCGGATTTTTGCGGACTATACCGGCCTTGCGCGCAGTTGCAAACGCAAACCGGTATGGTACGGTCCCGCCCATCCGCTCCCCGATGTTGCGAGGCCCCGCCGTGACCATTTCCGACTCCCAGCTTCTGCCATTGCTGACCCGCATTGCCGACGCCCTGGATCGCATGGCCCCGCCAGCGGCCCCGGCCAACGACCTCAAGGGCGCCGACGCCTTTGTCTGGCACGCCGACCAGACCTGGCTGGAGCCGGTGGCCGAGGTCAGCCGCATCGACCTCGCCCTGCTCAAGGGAATCGACCGCCAGCGCGATGAGTTGGTCGCCAACACCCGTCGGTTCGTGCAGGGGCTGCCGGCCAACAACGCCCTGCTGTGGGGCGCGCGCGGCACCGGCAAAAGCTCCATCGTCAAGGCCGTGCACGGCGCCCTCAACGACGAGGCGCCGGGGAGTGTCGCGCTAGTCGAAATCCACCGCGAGGACATTCCCACCCTGCCCCGCCTGCTGCACATCCTGCGCACCGCCGAACGCCCGTGCATCCTGTTCTGCGACGATCTGTCGTTCGATTCCCAGGATGACACCTACAAGCCCCTGAAGGCCGTCCTGGAAGGCGGCGTTGAGGGCCGGCCACGCAACGTGATCTTTTACGCGACGTCCAACCGCCGCCACCTGCTGTCGCGCACCATGATCGAGAACGAACAATCCACCGCCATTCATGCCAGCGAGGCGGTCGAGGAAAAGGTCTCCCTGTCCGACCGTTTCGGGCTGTGGCTGGGCTTTCACAACGTCGATCAGCCGACATTCTTTGACATCGTACGCGGCTACTGCACCCACTACGGCCTGGACATCGCCGACGCCGACCTCAAGCAGGCCGCCAACGAATGGTCGGTCACCCGTGGGTCGCGGTCGGGCCGCGTCGCTTGGCAGTTCTTCCAGGACCTCGCCGGGCGGCACGGCAAGCGGTTGGAGTAGCGGCCCCCTTTTATTTCTTCAAAAAAACAAGGAGGTTTGGAGCGTAGCTCCAAGCTGGCGGCAGCCATCCGCAACAGCGGACCAATGGCACAAATCAGCTACTCGGCCGACGCCATCTGTCGGCCCAAGTGCTTGAGCGGATCGACGGCCTTCGATCCCCGGCGGATTTCAAAGTGAACCTGCGGCGCGGTGACGTTGCCGCTGCTGCCCACCCGTCCAATGGTCTGGCCGCGCTTGACGGTTTCGCCCTTCTTGACGATCAGCAGTTCGTTATGGGCGTAGGCGGTCATCCAGCCGTCCGCATGCTTGACCAGAAGAAGATTTCCGAACCCTTTGAGCTCATTACCGGAATAGACGACGACACCGTTCTCGGCGGCCTTGACCAGGGCGCCACGGGGCGCGGCGATGTTGATGCCGTCGTTGCGGCTGCCGTCCGCCTTCCCGCCGTACCGCGACACGACCTTGCCGCTGACCGGCCAAGCAAACGTACTGGTCGTCCGACTGGGCGGAGGCGGAGGCCGAGGCGGCGCCACCGGGCGACTTGCCACCGACCGTTTTGCAGCTGGAGGGCGCGCGACGAGGGGGCTTGGTCGTGAGGCTGTCACCACAGGCTTCGTCACCGGCCCCGAACGCGCGACCGGCAGGGCCGGCTTGGCGCCCGGCAGCGGTGTGGTTACGGCGATGACCCGTGGATGGCTCGTCGGCATGGGAGGCGTCTCGGCGACGGGAGCCTGTTGCTGATCCGGAACGAGGAGATGTTGCCCCACTTGAATCAGATATGGCGAAGACAGTTGATTGACCCGCGCCATGGCGTTCATATCGACCTGATAGGCCCGTGCGATGGCATACAGGGTATCCCCCCGCCGCACCACGTGGGCACGCGGCCGGGGCATGACCAGCGTCTGCCCGACGTGCAGGTCATAGGGCGGCGCCAGCCGATTGGCCTGAATGATGTCCTTCATGGGAACGCCGTAGCGCCGCGAAATGCCGTAGACGGTATCGCCGCGCTCAACCACCACGGAATGCGGCGGCGGCCCCATGTGGCGCACCGGCCGGGAGGATGAAACCTCCCACGGAACGCGATAGCTATCGGCCCCGCAGGCGCCCAACAGGAAGACGAGGCAAAGGGCCACCGCGCGCCCTATCGCCCGCCGAGTGTCCTGCCGCGCCCCAGGCGCCCCGTTGCATGTCCCGCGGGCAGTCTTCATACCCTGGATAATAGGGGCGCAAAGGTCCTTGCGGCAACGAAAAGAGGTACCTGTGGCTCGAAAGTTTGACTAGCGGCGCGTCTGGCCGGGCACGGCCATGCCGTGCAGCATCGGCACAAAGCGGACGGGGAACATCGGATGGATGTCAAAACCGGCCTCGGTCTTGCGCACCTGCAACAGTTCCTGCGTCTCGAATTCTTCCCCGACCGGGATCACCATGATGCCCCCTACCGCCAACTGCTCCTTGAGCACGGCGGGGATTTCGACGGCGGCGGCGGTCACGATAATGCGGTCGAAGGGCGCATGGTCGGGCCAGCCGTTCCACCCATCGCCCAGAAGCGTGATGACGTTGTGGATGCCCAGGGCAGCGATCCGCTTTTCAGCCGTCTGCATCAGGTCGCGGTGCCGTTCGATGGAATAGACCCGCCTGCACAGGCGCGACAGGACGGCGGCCTGGTATCCGGACCCGGTGCCGATCTCCAGCACCTTCATGCGGGGCCCGACCTCCAGGGCCTGGGTCATCAGCCCCACCACCAGCGGCTGGCTGATGGTTTGCCCGCAGCCGATGGGCAAGGCCCTGTTGTCATAGGCGTCGCCGAGCAACGAGGGCTCGACAAAGGCATCGCGCGGCACCCGCTCCAGGGCGTCCAGGACGCGATGGTCGGTCACCCCGTTCTGACGAAGCTCCATGATCAGTCGGGGCCAGCGGGCATCACTCATGGGAACCCTCACTCATGGGAACACCGTCTCCTTGAAACGCAGCAGCGTCGCGGTGTCCGTCAGATCGACGTTGAGCGGCGTGATCGAGACCGCGCCCCGCCCGACCGCCTCGATGTCCGTACCGCGCGGGGCTTCGCCGCCGCTGCGCTGCGGGCCGATCCAGATATAGGGACGGCCGCGCGGGTCGTGGCGTTCCACAAGCCCGTCGCCGATCTTGCGCTTGCCCTGGCTGGTCATCTCGACGCCGCTGACATTGTCCGGTTCGACATCGGGAAAGTTAATGTTCATCAAGACGTTGCGGGGCCATCCCTGGGACGTCAGCTTGGCAATGATCTCGGCGGCGAACCGCTCGGCGGTGTGCCACCTGACGGGATCGGGGCTGGCGAAGATCTGGCTCAGGGCGATGGTCGGCAGACCCAGCAGGGTGCCTTCCATGGCCGCCGCCACGGTGCCGGAATAATGCACGTCCTCGCCCAGGTTGGCGCCCCGATTGATGCCCGACAGCACAAGGTCCGGCTTGCGATCGGTCAGGATATGGTTGACCGCAAGCAGCACAGAATCAGTCGGCGTCCCGGCGATGGCGAAGCGCCGAGGCTCCACCTCGCGGATGCGCAAGGGCTGATGAAGGGTCAGGCTGTGGCCCGCGCCGCTTTGTTCCGTTTCGGGAACGGCCACCCACACGTCATCGGACAGGCTTGCCGCCACGCGTTCAAGCACCTCCAGGCCGGGGCCGTGGATGCCGTCGTCGTTGGACACCAGGATGCGGGCCTTGGACAGGTCCGGGATGGGCTCAAACATTGGCGCGGATGACCTCCATGCCCCCCATGTAGGGCCGCAGGACGTCGGGCACCACGATGGACCCGTCCTCCTGCTGATAATTCTCCAGAACCGCCACCAGGGTGCGCCCCACGGCGAGACCCGATCCGTTCAGGGTATGCACGAAGCGGGTCTGCTTCTCGCCCTCGGGCCGGAAGCGGGCCTTCATGCGGCGGGCCTGGAAATCGCCGGTGTTGGAGCAACTCGAAATCTCGCGATACCGCCCCTGCCCCGGCAACCAGACCTCCAGGTCATAGGTCTTGCAGGCCGAAAAGCCCATGTCGCCGGTGCACAAGGCCAGCACGCGGTACGGCAGGTCCAGGCGCTTGAGCACTTCCTCGGCGCAGGCAGTCAGACGGTCATGCTCGGCCTCGGATTCCTCGGGCGTGGTGATCGAGACCAGTTCGACCTTCTCGAACTGATGTTGGCGGATCATGCCGCGGGTGTCCTTGCCGGCTGCCCCGGCTTCGGACCGGAAGCACAGGGTGAACGCCGTCATGCGCAACGGCAGGACCGCCGGATCGAGAATGTCGCCGGCCACGGTGTTGGTCAAGGTGACCTCGGCGGTCGGGATCAGGTAGCGGCCCTGCTCGGTGCGGAACAGGTCGTCGGAGAACTTCGGCAACTGCCCGGTACCGAGCAACGGGTCGTCGTTGACCAGGACCGGGGTGTTCATCTCGGTGTAGCCATGCTCGGTGGTGTGCAGGTCGAGCATGAACTGGGCCAGGGCGCGTTCCAGGCGGGCCAGGGCGCCGCGCAGGATGACGAAGCGGGCGCCGGACAGCTTGGCCGCCGCCTCGAAATCCATCAGGCCCAGGCTGGTGCCGAGAGCGTCGTGTTCCTTGGGATCGAAGTCAAAGCGGCGCGGCGTGCCGACGCGGCGGATCTCGACGTTGTCATCCTCGGACGTCCCGGTGGGCACGTCGGGCAGCGGCGGATTGGGGATGGCCAACAGCACGGCGTCCATGTCGGCCGAAAGCTGGCGCGCCTCCTCCTCCAGGTCGGTCATCTTCTGCTTGATGGCGGCCACTTCGTCCATCAGGGGCTGGGCGTCGCCGCCGTCCTTCTTGACCTTGCCGATTTCGCGCGAAGCTTCGTTGCGGCGAGCCTGCAACGTCTGCAACTCGGTCTGCACGGCACGGTTCCGCTCATCCTGGGCGAGCACGCGCGCCGCCAGGGGTTCGGCGCCACGACGCGCCAGGGCGCCATCAAGGGCATCCGGATTCTCGCGAATCCACTTCAGATCCAGCATGTCCAACCGCTCGGTCAATGAGAAGGAATTTGGGAGAAGCAAGTTGGCGGACCGGGAGACTCCGGCCCGCCAGGGGGAAGGTTTACGCGTTGAAGTCGGTTTCCTCAACCCCATCGGCATCATCGAGGGGGTCTTCGTCGTCTTCGGCCGCCTTCTTCTTTTCCACCATCCGCACCGAAATGATCGATATTTCGTAAAGCAGGATCATCGGCACGGCGAGACCGATCTGGCTGATGACGTCGGGCGGGGTCAGCACGGCAGCCAGGATGAACACGCCGACGATGGCGTACTTGCGTTTGGCGGCCAGCCCTTCCGAAGACACCATGCCGACCCGGCCCATCAAGGTCAGCGCGACAGGAAGCTGGAAGCTGATGCCAAAGGCAAAGATCAGCTTCATCACCAAGTCGAGATATTCGCCGACCTTGGCTTCAAGCTGGATCGGCAGGACGGTTTCCGCGCCGGTGGTCTGGAACCCCAGCAGGAACCGCCACGCCATCGGGATGATGAGGTAATAGACCAACGACGCGCCCAGGGCGAACAGCACCGGCGAGACAAATAGGAAGGGCAGGAAGGCCTTCTTTTCATGCTTGTACAGGCCGGGCGCGATGAACATCCACAATTGCGCGGCGAACATCGGGAACGCGATGACCGCTCCACCGAAGAACGACACCTTGATGTAGGTGAAGAAGGCCTCGGTCAGCGCGGTGTAGATCATGCGCTGCGATCCGCCGACATCGGCCATGATGTCGGCCAGGGGCTGGACCAGGAAGCCATAGATGTCGTCGGCAACGAAGTAGCAGCCGAAGAACGCGGTCACCAGTGCCAGGACGGAGTACAAAAGGCGCGTCCGCAGCTCCAGAAGGTGCTGCAACAGCGGCATTTTATTCTCTTCGGGATTTTCGGCCACGCCGCTCACGCCTTAGTCCTTCGGTTTGGTTTCGACCGTACCGGTCTTGCTTGCAGCGACAGGTTCCGGCGCCGGCTTGGCCGGGCCAGTCGGATCAATCCGATCATCCATGCTCAGAGTCGGCTTGGCGGGCGCCTCGTCGATGTGCAGCGACCGCTGGACCGAGCCGTCGGGATCAATGGCCTTGTCGATTTCCCGATTGATGTCGGTGCGGGAAATGCGGCTGGCTTCCTTCTTGAGGTCGTCAAGTTCAGCGTCCTTCACCACCTCATCGAGGTGGCGCTGGAAGTCGCCGGCCAGGCTGCGTGCCTTGCGCACCCATCTTGCGACGGTGCGCATGGCATTGGGCAGCTCCTTGGGCCCGAGAACGATCACTGCCAGGACGGCAATGAGGGCAATCTCGGACCACCCGAAGTCGAACATGCTGATCTACCGGTTGGTCGCAGGGAAACGGATGCTCAGCCCTTGTGGGCCGCGCGGTCCTTTTCTTCGCTCGTGGACGTGGAGGCGGTGGTGCTGCCCGTTTCGATGGCCTTCTTGTCGGCCCCGGCGGTGTCCTCATCCGAGCCGTCTTCCTTGAGGCCCTTCTTGAAGGCGTTCACGCCCTTGGCCACGTCGCCCATCAAGCGCGGAATCTTGCCCGCGCCGAACAGCAGCAGAACGACGACCAAAACGATGACCCAGTGCCAAATGCTGGTGAAACCCATACCTGTCCCAACTCCCATTTCGTGCGTTCCGCCCCTTGGGGCAGAACGATCATATCCACTGGCCGTGCCGGATGATCGCAGATTGCCGCCCGGCCCGCAACATTACCGGAACACCCGGCGACAGGATGATCACGCCTCCGGGCGGCTCCCCCCGTCCGCGGGGTAGACGAACGCTTGCGCAGGGTCGAGAACGACTTCCAAAACCTCGCCCGGCGGTGGAAGGAATTGTCCGGGCATCCGGGCGTGCAGGTGCACTGTTCCGCGCTCACAACACTTGGCCGCCATGTGGACGAGGCTGGTGCGGCCGAGCATGCGGCTTTCCAGGACCGTCGCCCAGGCCAGCGGTTCGGCGCCATCCTCCAAGGCCTGCAAGCCAAGCGCCTCGGGCCGGATCAATATTTCGGCCGAATTGCCTTCCTCCACCCCGCGCGCCTCCAGAGGGCCGAACGGGGTCTGCACGCGGCCGCCGCGCACGGTCCCCTCAAGACGGTTGACCTCCCCAAAGAAACGGGCGGCGAAGGCGCTGCGCGGCTTGCAGTAGAGTTCCACCGGGCTGCCCATCTGCACTATCCTGCCGCCCTGCATCAGGGCGATGGTGTCGGCCATGAACATGGCCTCCTCGGGATCATGGGTGACCAGCAGGGCCGAGATCCCGGTATCCTTGAGGACGTGCAGGGTTTCGTCGCGCACTTGGTCGCGCAGCCGCTTGTCCAGCCCCGAGAACGGCTCGTCGAGCAGCATCAGGCGCGGCTTGGGGGCCAGGGCGCGGGCCAGGCCGACGCGTTGCTGCTGCCCCCCGGACAGGGTGTGCGGATAGACCTCGGCATGGGTCGCCATGCCCACCCGCTCCAGGGCCTCCATGGCGCGGCTACGGCGGTCCTCGGGGCTGAGGTGGCGGATGCCGAAGGTCACGTTGTCGATCACCTTGAGGTGGGGAAACAACGCGTAGTCCTGGAACAGGAACCCGACGCTGCGGCGCTCGGGCGGCACGAACGGCCCCTGCCCGGCCACCGGCTGACCGCCGATCCACACCGTGCCCTGGCTGGGCGTTTCCAGGCCGGCGGCGATGCGCAGGGTGGTCGTCTTGCCACAGCCCGAGGGGCCGAGCAGGCACATGAACTCGCCGGGCGCGATGGCAAAGCTGACGTCGCGCACCACCGGCGTATCGCCATAGGAATGGCTCACCCGTTCCAGGGCAAGCCCGGCCTTCTGGGGATCCGAGTGATCACGGAACTTGGTCGGACGGATCGGGTCAACACGCATCAAGTGGTTCCTCCTGATTCAGAAGGTCGAGTTGCGGCCCCGCCCCCTCGTCCGCCTGGCTATCATCAATATCGACCGGGGCGCCGCCATCGTGGGCCCGCGCGCCATAAGCCGCGATGGCCGGGCGCGCGTCCAGCAACCCGGCTGCCCTGAGGTCCTCGACCCCCGGCAGGTCGGACAGGCTGTCCAGCCCGAAGTGGTCCAGGAATCCCGCGCTGGTGCCCCAGGTCAACGGTCGTCCGGGCGTCATGCGGCGGCCGCGCGGACGCACCCACCCGGCTTCCATCAGCATGTCGAGCGTGCCCTTGGACACGGCGACGCCGCGAATATCCTCGATCTCGGCCCGCGTGACGGGCTGGTGATAGGCGACGATGGCGAGCGTTTCCAGCGCCGCGCGGGTCAGCTTGCGCGGCTCGTCCCGGTCAACCCGCAGCAGGGCCGCCAGATCGGGCGCCGTGCGAAAGGCCCAGCCCTCGCCGATGCGGCGCAGTTCCACCCCCCGCCCGCGAAAATGCTCGCGCAACTCGTCGAGCAGCGCGCTCACCTTGACCCCGGCCGGCAGGCGTTCAGCCAGGTGCTTGGCGGTCAGCGGTTCAGAGGCGGCAAACAGCAGCGCCTCGACAATGCGCAAGTGCTGGTGGTGATCGACGTCAAAGCCGGTGGTGATTTTGTTCATGGCTGACCCTCCACCTCTTCATCCCTGTCCGGCGCATCGGTGCGTGCCCGCAGCCACAGGGGAGAAAAATGCCCGCCCTCCTGTCGCAACTCAAGCTTTCCCTGCTTTGCCAGTTCCAGCGAAGCGATGAAATGGGCGCACATGGCCGACCGCCGCAGCAACGGATCGTCCAGCCCCTGCGGCAGATAGCCACGCAAGGTCTGCCAGTCGGGCATGGTGCCGAGCAACCGGGTCAAGCGCTTGATGGCGTCATCGACCGAATACAGGCTGAGCGGCTCGATGGAAAGCTGGCTGGCCCCCTGGCGGCGCTTGAAGTCGCCATAAGCCTTGAGCAGGTCATAAAGCGACACATCCCACACCGCATGGGACACCACGGAGATCCCTTCGGGCATCCCGCGCGGAAACACGTCACGGCCCAGGCGCGGCCGTTCCAGAAGCTGGGCGCCAGCGGCCTGCATGGCCTCCAGGCGTTGAAGCTGGAATTGCAGGGCGGCGGCCATCTCCTCGCCGCTCGGCTCCTCGTCGCCGGGCACCGGGGGCAGCAGCAGGCGGGACTTGAGATAGGCCAGCCACGCCGCCATCACCAGATAGTCGGCGGCCAGTTCAAGGTGGTCGCGCAAGGCCTCGGCGATGAAGGCAAGATACTGTTCGGCCAGATGTAAAATGGAGATCTGGACCAGATCGACCTTCTGGTCGCGGGCCAGTTGCAACAGGACGTCGATGGGACCTTCATAGCCCTCCAGGGCAACGACCAGAGACTTGGCATCCGTCGAGTCGTCTTCCGGGAACGGTTCTTCGGACTCCATTACACGACGCCGAACACGACCAGCATGAGGCGCATCACCTCGGTCGCCGGCATCCCGATCAGCCAATAGAACACGTTGAGGTCCACCCCGATCTGGCGGCCGATCATGGGCAGCAGGAACACCGCGCCCAGGATGACGAACATGCCCACTCGCTCCAGGCGGGCCAACGGGTACGCCAGACGGTCGGGCAGCAGGCCCACGGCCACCCGCCCGCCGTCCAGCGGCGGAATGGGCAGCATGTTGAACAGGGCCAGGATGATGTTGATCTGCAAGGCGTTGATGAGGTTGCGCGCCACCCATTCCTCAGGCCCGGCCGGCAGCAGGGCGGCGGCGTGCAGCGACACCACGGCCACCATGGCCAGCACGAGGTTGGTTCCCGGCCCGGCGATGGCCACCCACACCATGTCGCGGCGTGGGTTGTTCAAGCGCCGGAAATCGACCGGCACCGGCTTGGCCCAGCCGAACAGGATGCCGCCCAGGAAGAACAGCATGGCCGGCAGCACGACGGTGCCGAACGGGTCGATATGCCGCAACGGATTGAACGACAACCGACCAGCCATGCGGGCCGTCGGGTCGCCCAGGCGCCACGCCACGAAACCATGCGCGGCCTCGTGGAAGGTGATGGCGATGAGGACGGGCAGAACCCAGGTCGACAGGTTGTAGGCCCAGTCGGCGTCCAGTCCGAACATTGTCGCTTACCCCCGGCCAGTCAGCAGGTGGGCCAGTTCGGCCTCCGCCTCGGCGACGTCCAGAACCGGCAGCGTGGCGGCGCGCTGGGTCTGCACCCGCGCCCAGCGGGCCTGCGCGGCAGCGTCCAGCGGACGGCATCCGGCGATGACGGCGCGCATTTCCTCCATGACACCGTTGCAGTGCAAGACCAGATCGCAGCCGGCGGCGAGCGAGTCCGAAGCGCGGTCCTCGAACCGCCCGGTCAACGCCTTCATGGACAGGTCATCGGTCATCAACAGCCCGTCAAAGCCCAAAGCGTCCCGGATCACATCCCGGATCACCGTGGGAGACGTCGTCGCCGGCCGCGCCGCATCAAGCGCGGTGTAGACGATGTGGGCGGTCATGGCGAACGGCGCATCTGCCAGGGCGCGGAACGGCACGAAGTCACGGGCCTCCAGATCGGCCCTTGAGGCGTCCACCACCGGCAGGTCGAAATGGCTGTCGGCCATCGCCCGGCCGTGACCGGGGATGTGCTTGATGACCGGATAAACGCCGTTCTCAAGGAAGGCCTCCATGACCACCCGGCCGAGCGCCGCCACCACCGCCGGATCGTTCGAAAACGCCCGGTCGCCGATGATGTCGTGGGCGCCGGGGGCCGGCACATCAAGCACTGGCGCGCAGTCCACGTCCACCCCCAGGCCGCGCAGTTCGACCGCCATCAGCCCGATGTTCAGGCGCAGCGCCCGCACGGCGGCCTCCGGGTCACGGGCATGCAGCACCCCGAACGGCAGCATGGCCGGAGCGTCACGCCATTGCGGCGGGCGCAGGCGACGTACCCTGCCCCCTTCCTGGTCGATCAGGATGGGCGCGTCACGGCCGACCGTGTCGCGCAGGGCGGCGGTCAGGGCACGGACCTGATCGGGAGACTCGATGTTGCGGGCAAAGAGAATGAAGCCGAGCGGGTCGGAGGCAGTGAAAAACCGCCGCTCCTCGTCGCTCAACGTCGGTCCGGCGCAGCCCAGCAGGGCCGCGCACGGCGCACGTCCGTTATTGGCCGACAAACAGGCACCCCACTTTTCGCTTGGAAAGCTCGTCGCACAGGGCGCGGGCAGCCTTGTCGGTGGGCAATCCGGTGGCGCGGACGCGATAGAAAATGCCCTTGCTGCCCAGGTCAGCTTTCTGGATGACCGGCGACAACGGCCCCAAAAGATCGGCGTGCTTGCTCTTCAGGTCGTCCCACATCTTGCGGGCCGAGGCGTCGTCGCGCAAAGCGGCGAACTGCACCATGTACGTGCCACTCGCGGCGGCCTGCTGCGGCGCGGGAGCCGGTGCGGGGGCCGCGACAGGAGCTGGCGCGGCAACGGCGGCAGGGGCCGGAGCGGGAGCCGGTGCTTCAACCTGCGCCGGAGCGGGAGCAGGCGCCACTGGCTGTGGCGCGGCAATGGCTGGAACCGGCACGGCCTGCGGAACGGTGTCCCCCATCGCGGGAACCTCGACCACCGTGTCCTCCTCGGGAGCACCATCCAGGGGGGGCGGCGGCGGCGGCGTCATGTCGGTCGCAGCCAGCGGACGCGGCGCCTGCGGAAGGACCGGCGGCGCGGCGGGAAGCTGCGGTTCGGGCAGCAGGTTTTCCACGCGGGTGGCCGGGCCGTTGCCGGCCCGTTCGAACACCAGCTTGTCCTGGTTGGGAACCTGCATCCCGCCGGGATCGGCCGGACGCACCTTGTAGGGCGTCGGCTCGGCGGTAACCAGTTGCGGCGTCACCTCGCCCGACGTGCCGCTGTCGCGCGGCAGCAGGTAGAACCCCGCCGCGCCGGCAACCGCGACGCCGATCAACAGGCCACCAATCAGCAGGCTGCGACTGCGGCCGCCATCCTCGCGTCCGACCTCGTCGGCATCGCCGCCCAGCCGTTCGGGAATGATGTCCAGCAGATCATCGTGGGCCTCCCCCAGGGGATTTCGGGACTCGCCCGGCCATTGAGCTGGCATTACCGCATCTCCTCAACCGGTTGAACGCCGAAAACGGTCAGCCCCGACGCTATCACCGTCGCCGCACCCCGCACAAGCGCGAGACGAGCCAGGGACAAGGCGCGGTTCTCGGGGTCCAGGAAGCGAAGCTCAGCATTGTCGCGGCCCTTGTTCCACAACTGGTGGAAGGCCGACGCAACATCGTTCATGTAATAGGCCAGGCGATGCGGCTCGTGGGCCTCCGCTGCGCCTTCCACCAGACGCGGCCACCCGGCGATCAGGCGCATCAGGGCGATCTCGTCGGGGTCGGTCAGCAGGGTCGGATCGACCACCTCGGCCAGCGCCGCGTCGCTGAGGTCGGCGTCCGGGAATGCGGTCGTCATGTGGCGCGCGACCGAACAGATGCGCGCATGGGCGTACTGCACGTAGAACACCGGGTTGTCGCGGCTCTGCTCCGTCACCTTGGCGAAGTCGAAGTCCAGGGTCACGTCGTTCTTGCGGGTCAGCATGATGAAACGGACAACGTCCTTGCCCACCCGGTCAACCACCTCGCGCAGGGTCACAAAGGTGCCGGCCCGCTTGGACATCTTCACGGGCTCGCCGTTGTCCATCAGCTTGACCATCTGGCACAGCTTGACGTCCAGGTCGGCCGCCCCGCCCGAAACCGCCTTCACGGCGGCCTGCATGCGCTTGACGTAGCCGCCGTGGTCGGCCCCCATGACGTCGATCATGCTGATCGCGCCGCGCCGGTACTTGTCCCAGTGATAGGCGATGTCGGACGCGAAATAGGTCCACGAACCGTCCGACTTCATCAGCGGACGGTCAACCTCGTCACCGAACTCGGTGGCCTTGAACAGGGTCTGCGGGCGCGGTTCCCAATCGTCGGGCAGCTTGCCCTTGGGGGGCTCCAGCACGCCGGTGTAGATCAGGCCCTTTTCCTCAAGGTAGGCCTTGGCGGCGGCCACCTCGCCCTTCTCGACCAGGCCGCGCTCCGACGTGAAGACGTCGTGCTCAACCCCCAGGGCGGCCAAATCCTCGCGGATCATTTCCATCATGTGGGCGATACCAAAGGTCCGGATGGGGACCAGCCACACGTCCTCGCCGCCCTCGGCCCACTTGGCGCCGTCGCGCTCCTTGAGCAGCTCGGCAGTTTCCACAAGATAATCACCGCCGTACTGGATTTCCTTCGCAGCCAGGGCGAGGTCGAAATCCTCCTGACTCAGCTCCCCTATGGCAACCATGTAACGCTTATGCACGGCGCGAGCCAGTTCATCGACCTGGGCACCGGCGTCGTTGACATAGTATTCCTTGGTCACCGCCCACCCGGCCTTGGCCAGCAACGCGGCCAGGGCGTCACCGACCACGGCCCCGCGCGCATGGCCGACGTGCATGGGTCCGGTCGGGTTGGCCGACACGTATTCCACGTTGACCGGCCGCCCCTGGCCCGAGGTCGAAGCCCCGAACGCCGGCCCGGTCTTGAGGACCGCGCGCAGCACGCCGTGCCACACGGCATCGCGCAGGCGCAGGTTGATGAACCCCGGACCGGCGACCTCGGCCGCCGTCACGTCGGGGTGCGCGCTCAGACGGGCGACCAGCGTCTCGGCCAGATCGCGCGGCTTGAGGCCGGCGCCCTTGGCCAGCACCATGGCGGCGTTGGTCGAGATGTCGCCGTGCGCCGGATCCCGCGGCGGCTCGGCGGTCACGCGGCTGAAGTCGCTGTCGGCCGGGATCACACCCTCGACCGCGAGGTCGGCCAGGACTTTGACGATGGAGGTCTTGATATCGTTGAATACGTTCATGGTTTTACCGATGGGTCAAAAAGGCGTCGATGCTCGTCGAGGGCGAAGCGATCCGTCATGCCGGCGATGTAGTCGGCCACCCGGCGGGCCGTCTTGACCCCCGAGGGGCCGTCGCACCCGGCCTGCCAGTCAGGCGGCAGGAGCCGCGGTTCGCCCAGGAAGAGGGTGAAGAGATCCTTGACCACGCGCCGCGCCTTGCTGGTCATGCGATTGACCTTGTAGTGGCGGTACATGTTGGGAAACAGAAAGGCCTTAAAGGCCCGGTCGTTGGCCTGCATCTCGTCCGAGAACGCCACCACCGTGCGCGGGTTGGCCCGCACGGCATCAGGGCTATCGGGGCGGTCCTCGGCCAAGCGGCGGCGCGTCTCGGTCAGCAGGTCGGCGACCATGGCGGTAATCAAGCGGCGCACCGTCTCGTAGATCAGGCGCGACGGCTCCAGGTCCGGGTGGCGCCCCGCCACGTCATCGAGGATGGGACCGACCAGCGGCACATCGCGCAGGTCCCGCACGGTGAACAGCCCGGCCCGCAGGCCGTCGTCGATGTCGTGGGCGTTGTAGGCCACGTCATCGGCCAGCGCCGCCACCTGGGCCTCGGCACTGGCGAAGGTGTGCAGTTCCAGGTCATGCCCAGCCACGTATTCGGTGATGGCCAGGGGCAGCGGCTTGCTGTCGGGCAGGCCGACCAGCGGGCCGTTGTGCTTGACCAGCCCCTCCAACGTCTCCCACGTCAGGTTGAGGCCGTCAAAAGCGATGTAGCGGTGTTCCAGCTTGGTGAGAATACGCAGGGACTGGGCGTTGTGATCGAACCCCTGATAGTCCTTCATGCAGTCACGCAGGGCGAACTCCCCGGCGTGGCCGAACGGCGTGTGGCCCAGGTCATGGGCCAGGGCCAGCGCCTCGGCCAGATCCTCGTTCAGGCCCAACGAGCGCGACACCGACCGGGCGACCTGCGCCACCTCCAGCGAATGGGTCAGCCGGGTGCGGTAGTTCTCGCCCTCGTGATATACGAAAACCTGCGTCTTGTACTGCAGGCGGCGGAATGCGCCGCAGTGGATGATGCGGTCCCGATCGCGCTGGAAGGAATCCCGCTCGGTGGTGCCCGGCTCGTCATGCAGGCGCCCCCGCGACCGCGCGGGATCGCAGGCAAAGGGCGCACGGGGAATTTGGGCGACATGCGTGTTCATGGCGGGCACACTACCCCCGCCCCCGGCCTCAGGCAACGCCCGAGTGGGGGCACACTCCTTGCCATTCGGCGTCGCCGGGCCTAGATTTGAAGCATTCCACGGAAACCGCCGTTTCATAGGGACCCATCATGACCGCAACCGATACCGTCCCCGATGCAGCTAGCGCCGCCGACGTCCAGCTCACCCAAAGCGCCGCTGCCCGCGTTCGCGTGCTGATGGAGGCCGAAGACAACCCGGCCCTGATGCTGCGGGTCACGGTGTCGGGCGGCGGATGTTCGGGGTTCCAGTATGGCTTCGACCTCGACACCAAGATCCAAGATGACGACCGCGTGCTGGAACAGCACGGCGTGAAGCTGGTGGTGGACGAGGCGTCCCTGGACCTGCTGCGCGGTTCGGAAATCGACTTCGTCGAGGACCTGATGGCGGCAGCGTTCCAGATTCGCAACCCCCAGGCCACCTCGACCTGCGGCTGCGGAAACTCCTTCGCCCTCTGATGCCTACCAGCCCTCTGATACCTACCAGCCCTCTGATACCTACCAGTTTGTGCAGCGGCGTGAGACGGCGGCATAGTGCTCGCGCGTGTCGCGCCGCGCGGCGTATCGCGCCTGGGTCGCCTGGAAATCCCGCACCAGCGGGGCGAGGCCGCGCGACAGCTTCTCCAGCGGCTTTTCGCGGGCCTGCCTCTTTGACGTCACCGTCATCGGATTGAGCTTTGTGGCGACGGCATGTGCTTCGCGCTGGAACGTCTGGGTAAAGCCCTCCAGAACCGCGAGGTTATCCTCCACGTGGGCCTGTTCATGCTCCAGGATGGCGGCGTACTCGCAGCCCCCCACGGGATAACCCCGCGGGATATAGACGGTCTGGTCTGTGAAGCCGATGCGCAGATCAACATGGGTGACGTGCACGCACCACTTGCCCGGTCCGGCGGCCGCCATACGCCCGCGCGTCGATTTGCTGAACCTGAACTCCGCCACCGTCAGCCCCACGGTCCGCCACCTCGGCGAGGCGATGCCGGCCGACCTGCCGGTGCCGACCGTCGCACGGACGGCGCCGATTTCGGCCAGATCGAGCGTATGGTCCAGGCGCACCCCGCCCTTCTCCACATGCACCGTCACCTCGGGCGGCGGCTGATCAGCCGGGCATCGCGCCGCTGTGGCCGGAAGTGCGCCGAGCAGGACCGCGAAGCCTGCTCCCACGCTCCAGACTATGGTAGAAGGAACGCGGAAACCTCTGAAGCCGAAGGACATCATGGTCAAGATCGCCACCTGGAACGTGAACTCGATTAAGGCCCGCCTGCCGATCGTCCTGGCGTGGCTCGAAGAGGCTGCGCCCGATGTCGTGCTCCTTCAGGAACTCAAGTGCCAGGAGGACGGCTTTCCCGCACTCGAAATCGAGGCCCTGGGATACCAGGCGGCGGTGGTCGGGCAGAAGACCTACAACGGCGTCGCCATCCTGTCGCGTCAGCCGCTGCGCGTGACCGAACGAGGCCTGCCCGGCAACGGTGACGACCCTCAGGCCCGCTACGTGGAGGCGATCGTCGGCGACTCCTTGCGGGTGGCGTCGATCTACCTGCCCAACGGCAACCCGGTCGGGACCGAGAAGTACCCCTACAAACTGGCCTGGATGGACCACCTGCGGACCCATGCCCAGCGGCTCCTCACCCACAATGGAATAACGGTTCTGGGGGGCGATTACAACGTCTGCCCGACCGATGAGGACGTGTATGATCCGGTCGGCTGGGCCGACGACGCGCTGTGTCGCCCGGAAAGCCGTTCGCGCTACCGCGCCCTGCTGAATCTGGGCTATACCGACGCCTATCGCGCGCTGAATCGCGAACCCAACCGCTATTCGTTCTGGGACTACCAAGCCGGTGCGTGGCAGAAGGACAACGGCCTGCGCATCGACCACCTGCTGCTGTCCCCACAGGCCGCCGACCGCCTCGTCGCCAGCGGCATCGACCGGGGACCGCGCGGCAAGGAAAAGGCCTCCGACCACACCCCCGTATGGTGCGAAATCAACCTATAACATATGATAGCATACGGAATACCCGGCCTAAGACCCCATTTTAATGTGGCCTTTATCCGGGACATCTGGCAATCCTAAAGACTGTTCCTGCAGCTCATGGGGGTCTGCGGACGGTTCAAGGACGCCATCAGCATGAACGACAATCGCATGCAGCGCCTCCAGAGCTTCGCCCGCATGGAGTCGCCCATCGACCCGGACACGTTGGCCGAAGCCGTCTCCGCCATGTGCGTGGAGGACGCCGCGCCGCTGGGCGCTGCCGAGGCCGCGCTGGCCCATGAAATCCTCATCCAGGTCTACCGCTCCGTACAGGCCGACATGCGCCGCATGCTGGCCGAACGCTTCGCCACGCGCAGCGATGCCCCCCACGCCCTGGTCGTCGCCCTGGCCAATGACACAATCGAGATCGCGCGCCCGATCATCCGCCTCAGTCCGGTACTCGGCGACGAAGACTTGGTGCGGGTGGTGGTCGATGGCAGCCGCGACCATCGACTGGCCGTGACCGAGCGCCCTGCCCTGTCGGCCCGCCTCTGCGACGTGCTCGTCTACCTGGGCGACGCCGACATCGCGGTGCGCGTGGCCAGCCATCCGCACGCCGTCGTTTCCGCCCACGCCCTTCAACGCCTGGTCCTGGCATCGCGCGAGACGGCGGCCCTACAGCCGATTCTTTTGCGCCGACCGGAAATGCGCGATGATCTGGCGGCCGCCATGTACCACTGGGTCGCCGACGATCTGAAGGCCTTCATTGCCGAACACTATGGCGAGGCGCTCGCCCGCCACCTGGGACCGGACGTTGACGCCGCGGCCAGTTCCATGCGCCGCCCTGCCATATCGGCCAACGACGATATCGCCCTGCCACCGGCCGTCGCCAAGCTGGTCCAGGCACTCAGGCGCGGCGACATGCTGACCGCCGAACTGGAAATGCAGCGCCTCACCCGCCTGCCGGAATTCGCAGTGTCCCGCCTGCTGTACAATGACACCGGCGAAGGCTTGGCCATCGTCTGCCGCGCCTCCAGCGTCGATCAGACCACATTTGGCGAGATCTTTGCCCTGCTCCACGCCGACGGACCGGCCGCAACGTTCATCGAGAGCAAGGCTTTTAACGCCGCCGTAGCATACTACAAACACCTGACGTTGCGGCAGGCCGACCTCATCCTCGACGGCTGGCGTATCAGCCCACGCTCCGTATGGGGCGACGCCGGCCACACCAACGCCGCATGGTCCCGCCGCCGCACCGCCCCCGACGCCTGAGCGCGCTGAAATTGAACCACCTTCTGGTGGACTATCGCCCACGCCCAGTGGGGACCCATGGCCCATAGGCGTTAACTTAAGGGGAAGTGCTGGGCTCTGCCCAGACCCGCCAAGGGCCGAGCGGCCCTTGGATCCCATGAGGAGTTCCGCGCCTTTCTTGCGCCGCAGTCAAGCAGCCTCTCGGCATTTGATGCGCTGCGCGCAGCTTTGCCCCGTCAAATCACGAGGTCAAGGAGGCTGGCCTCCTTGCGAGTGCGGGCAGAGCCCGCCTTCCTTAACCTGCCCACCCCTCAGGCGAAGACGAACGGCACCGGCGCCGATAGCCAATCGTCCTGGTCAACGACGGTGCCTGCGGCAGCTTGGGTGCGGGCGATTGGCAGCGCCTCGACCATGCGGCGATCGGTGAGGGCATAACGACGGTCCAGGTCGATGGCGTCGATGCTGGGCAGCACGTCGCCAAAAACCTCCCGGTACAGGCCGTTCATCATGGCGTAGCGGCCGCTCATCAGCATATTGACGGCGTTTTTGACACGGTCCACGTCCTGCGGCCCGCTCATGTGCAGGGCGGTGGCAGCCATGACCGAGACGGCGTGCAACACATCGTATTTGACGTGGGCGATGAAGATGTCGAGATCGTGTGCAGTCAGCGGTACAGCCTCGCGGTCGGTCCAGCGGATGATACCGCCGAGCAGCAGGCTGAAGAACTCCGGGACGCCCCACTCCATGCCCAGCCCGACCGAGGCCAGGGCCTCCAGCGGCGTGAAGGCGGGGTCGCCGGCGACCAGACGCTGGATCAGCACGTTGTCGGCCACCTCGGGCAGCAACGGTACGTCCTGCTCGATCAGCGGCACGCCGAGGGCGTCGAGCATCCGCCGGTACAGGGCCATATGGGTGGTGGAACGGAACAGCGCGTCGAGCGACGGATAGTCGTCCAGGCCACTGGTGCCGACGCCGTATTCGTCGGCCACCAACTGCGCCAAGACCACCTGGGTCACCTCGGACACCGGCTGTGACAGGGCGCCATAGGGCAGATCGGCCAAGCCGTGGAAGCGGGCGATGGCCAGGGTGACGCATTGCCGGGTGTTCTTGACCTGATTGAAGTAGTTCAGCGCAAAGGTGCGAAGCTGCACGGCATCAAACCGCCCCTCGAACATCCGAACAAAGAACGGATGGCGCCACACCGGGTGAGCCATCACATGGTCGTGCAGATCGTCGAACAGGCCGCCCAGGCCGCCGGCTTCAAAGATCACGCTGCGGGCGAACGGGGTGTCCGGCCCGGCGGCGTCGCGCATGTCCTCGAAAAGGCGGCGCAGCGGGGTGCCGGGCTGTTCGAGGTCCTTGATGACCGTCCGGAAATCCTCGGCTTGGCTGATCTTGAAGCGGCTCAGGACCTCCTCGGCCGACAGGTCCAGAAGGTCGGGCAGATGGTGGACATGCGGCAGGACCCGCAGGCACCCGCCCACGGTCTCGACCAGATCGGAACGCTGCCCCGCCGCGCCAGCCATGACGCCCTCAAACCGCCGGAGCGGCAGCGGCGGTCAAAACCTCGCCGGCGGTTTCGAGGAAACCACGCGCCGTAATCGGCTTTTCGAGGAAGGCGTTGACGCCGGCCTCCCGCGCCTGTTCCCGCACCACATCATCGCTATAGCCGGTCATCATGATAATCGGCGTCTGGACACCGGCCGCCCGCGCCTCGCGGACGAATTGCAGGCCGTCCATTTCCTCCATGCGCCAGTCCGACAGGACCAGATCGAACGTGCCGCCGCCGTGCAGGCTGCCCAACCCGGCCGCGCCGCTGTCGGCGGCCGTGATGCTGCGGACGCCAAGGCTGCGCAGGATGGTGGAAATGATGAGCTGGAAGTTGCGATTGTCCTCGACCACCAGCACCTTGAGGGTTGACCAGTTGACGCTGGCGGTCTTGCGCACGGCAGCCCCGCCGTCGCTATCCAGCGGTTCCTCGCCAAAGCGAATGGCCTCGGCCGCCGCCACCGCCTCGGGATGGGCGGTGCAGATGGCGCGGTAGTTCATGTCCTCCTTGAGGATGTGCTCGACCAGCCAGGTGCGCAGAAAGGCCCGAACCTCGTCCCCCTGCACGGATTCGGGCTCGTCGCGGTAGCGGCTGCGGATGTCATCGACCTGGGCCGCCAGGACGACGTGACGGCGGCGGTGCGCCTCCAGTCCGGGATAGCCGGCGACTTCCTGAAGCTTCTCCTCGCGGGAGAAATGATAGTGGGTGTATTCGGACAGGGAGTTGAGGACGCTGCCGAGAATGGCCCGTTCCTCGCTGTCGCCAATGACATCGGCGACCTGGTTGAGCAGGTCAACCAGCACCTTGTGGTCCCGGTCGATAATGGCAATGCCGGTTTCAAGCTGGCTCGACCAAGCGATGTTTTCCACGGTGGTGCTCCCCATTGTCGATCCCCCGCCGGCAGCCACGACGACCACCGGCACCCCGTCGTTTCTTATTTAGCGTTCAACCTGCGACACGTCGCGGACTGCGCCGAACGCGGCGCTGGTGGTCATCGCGGCATAGGCCCGCAGAGCCTGGGACACATGGCGGGTCCGGTTGACCGGCTTCCACGCCTTTGCCCCGCGCGCGTCCATGGCAAGGCGTCGCTTGGCCAGTTCGGCATCGTCCAGCCGCACGTCGATGGTGCGGTTGGGGATGTCGATGTCGATGATGTCCCCCTCCTCGATCAGCCCGATCGGCCCACCCTCGGCCGCTTCCGGCGAGACGTGGCCGATGGACAGACCCGAGGTTCCGCCCGAGAAGCGCCCGTCGGTGATCAAGGCGCAGCTTTTGCCCAGGCCCATCGACTTGATGTAGCTGGTCGGATAGAGCATTTCCTGCATTCCCGGCCCGCCGCGTGGCCCTTCGTAGCGCACGACGACCACATCGCCAGCCACCACGTCGCCAGCCAAAATGCGGGCCACCGCCTCGTCCTGGCTCTCGCACACCTTGACCGGGCCGGAGAACGTGAGAATGCTTTCGTCCACCCCGGCGGTCTTCACGATGCAGCCGTCGCGGGCGATGTTGCCGAACAGCACGGCCAAGCCACCGTCCTTGGAATGGGCGTGTTCCATGTCCCGGATGACACCCTTGGCGCGATCCCGGTCCACTTCGGTGTAGCGGCGGGCCTGAGAGAACGCCTCGGTCGTGCGCACGCCGCCGGGACCGGCCCGGAAGAAGATATCCACGTCGGGGTTGTCGGTGCCCATCACGTCCCACGCCTTCAGCGCATCGCCCAGGGTGTGGGCCTGCACGCACGGCAGGTCGGTATGGATGAGGCCGGCGCGGTCCAGTTCGGCCAGGATACCCATGATGCCGCCGGCGCGGTGCACGTCCTCCACATGGACGTCGGGCACCATCGGCGCGACCTTGCACAGGTTGGGCACGCGGCGCGACAGGCGGTCGATGTCGGCCATGGTGAACTCCACCCCGCCCTCGCGCGCCGCCGCCAACAGGTGCAGCACCGTGTTGGTGGACCCGCCCATGGCAATGTCGAGCGTCATGGCGTTCTCAAACGCCTTGAACGACGCGATGTTGCGCGGCAGTGCCGAGGCGTCGTCCATCTCGTACCAGCGCTTGCACAGGTCCACGATGCGGCGGCCGGCTTCCAGGAAAATCTCCTTACGGTCGGCATGGGTGGCCAGCATCGTGCCGTTGCCGGGCAGCGCAAGGCCCAGGGCCTCGGTCAGGCAATTCATGGAGTTGGCGGTGAACATGCCCGAGCACGACCCGCAGGTCGGGCAGGCCGAGCGTTCATAGGCCTCGACGTCCTCGTCCGAGACGTTCTTGTCGGCCGCGACGATCATGGCGTCGATCAGGTCGATGGACTTCTCGCCGGTCTTGAGAATGACTTTGCCGGCCTCCATCGGGCCGCCGGACACGAAGATGACCGGGATGTTCAGCCGCATGGCGGCGATCAACATGCCCGGTGTGATCTTGTCGCAGTTGGAGATGCACACCAGCGCATCGGCGCAATGGGCGTTGACCATGTACTCGACGGCGTCGGCGATGACCTCGCGCGAGGGCAGCGAATACAACATGCCGTCATGGCCCATGGCGATGCCGTCATCGACCGCGATGGTGTTGAACTCCTTGGCGACGCCGCCGCACAGCTCGATCTCGCGGGCGACCAGCTGCCCCATGTCCTTGAGGTGGACGTGGCCCGGCACGAACTGCGTGAAGGAATTGGCAATGGCGATGATCGGCTTGCCGAAATCCGAATCCTTCATGCCCGTGGCGCGCCACAGGCCGCGCGCGCCGGCCATGTTGCGACCGTGGGTGGAAGTGCGGGAACGATAGGCTGGCATGGCTCTCCCCAAGCATGATCATCCGCCCATACGGGCCATTGTTCTATAAGGTTTAGACCGTCGTAACACCCAATGCAATGGCCCGAAGCGGCCGGTCAGCCATACAGCGCGGAACAAATCACTACCGACCCGACCACGCCCGCCACGTCGGCGCACAGGGCGGCCACCAAGGCGTGACGGACCTTGCGGATGCCGACCGACCCGAAGTAGACCGCCAGGACATAGAACGTGGTTTCCGTGGACCCCTGGATGGTGCTGACCAGATAGCCCGCGTAGCTGTCCGGGCCGATGGCCGGGTCGTTGATGATCGACGCCAGGATGCCGTAGGCGCCCGACCCCGACAACGGCCTCAGCAACGCCATGGGCAGCGCCTCGGCCGGCATCCCCAGGGGTTCGGTCAGGATACCAAGAGGCATCACGATGAGGTCCATGGCGCCGCTGGCCCGGAACATGCCGACCGCCACCAGGATGGCGACCAGATAGGGGATGATTCGGATGGCGACCTGGAACCCGTCCTTGGCGCCCTCCACAAACGCCTCGTAGACCCGCACGCGGTTGGCGACGCCATAGCCCAGCAGCAGCACCGCGAGGCCCGGAATGATCCACGGCGCGATCTGCTTGCCCCACAGGATGGTCAGCGGAATGAGGCCCAGGAACGCCGCCATGACCAAGGCCGACACCCAGCCTGGATAGGAGCCGGTGATCACGTCGGCGGCGTCCTCGGCCGGGGCGGCCTCCTGAACCGGTTCCTGAACCGGAGCCGGCATCGGGTTCCGCCCCTGCAACAGCTTGGCCATGAGGATGGCAACGGTGGTCGAGCACAGCGTGGCGAACAGCGTGGTCGGCACGATACCGGCCGGATCCTGCGACCCGGCGGCGGCGCGCAGGGCGACGACTCCGGTCGGTAGCAGGGTCACGGCGCTGGTATTGATAGCCAGAAACAGCACCATGGCGTTGGTCGCCGTGCCCTTGAGCGGGTTCAGCTTGTCCAGCTCCTGCATGGCGCGGATGCCGAACGGCGTCGCGGCATTCCCCAGGCCCAGAACGTTGGCCGACACGTTCATGATCATCGCGCCCATGGCCGGATGCTCAGGCGGCACCTCCGGGAACAGGCGGGTCATCACCGGGCGCAGCAGCTTGGCGATGACGGTCAGCAGGCCCCCGGCCTCGGCCACCTTCATCAGGCCGAGGAAGAACGTCATCACGCCGACCAGCCCAAGGGCCAGCTCGACCGAACTGGTGGCCGTGTTGATGACCGCCGTGGACAAGGCATCCATGGGCGTCACGTCGGCCGGGCCGTTGGTCAACTGATACCACGCAGCCACCACGAAGGCGGTGAGGATGATGCCGAAAAACAGGCCGTTCATGGAGTCTCCGCCACATACTCGGGCCACAGCCCGCTTTCGGCACAATCGGCCAGGGAGTCGCGGCCGTTGAGGAAGCCGCATTCTACTAGGAGACAATCCATACCCACGCCGCGACCGCCCAGAATGTCGGTATGGGGGCTGTCGCCGACCATCAGCATGGCGGCGGGCGGAATGTCGGGGAAGCGGTCGAGGACGCGCTGATACACCGCCGGAAACGGCTTTCCCAGAAATACGGGCGCGATGCCGGTACGGCCGGCGATGCGATGGGCGAAGTACCCCGGTTCGGCCGAAATACGGCCCCGAAACGGGCAGCCAACGTCCGGGTTGCACACGATCAGCGGGCGCGGCTGGCGGCTCAGGCTGTCTTCCAGCAGGGCCGGGTGGACATCGGTCCAGCCGTTGGTGTCGACCAGCAGGAACCCCTCCACCGCGTCATAGGCCGCCGGGTCCTCGTTCAGCGCGCGCAGGCCCGGAAACCGGGCAATCACGTCCTGGGGGTGGGAGGCAATGACGCCGAAGCCCTGCCCGTCCCCGTGGCCCGCAAGGACGGCGGGCAGCAGCGAGCGGCCGGAGATCACCTCCCCGGCGGTGAAATCGAACCCCCGCCGGGCCAGCCCCTCGGCCACCTGCGCCGGGTCGTGGGTGACGTCGTTGGTGACCACGCAGACCGGCATCCCGCGCCGGCGCAGTTCCGCGAACGCCACCAGGGCCTGGGGGATGGCCTCAAGGCCGGTGTGGAGCACGCCATAGGCGTCGAACACCACCAGTTGGTGCCCGCCCTGCTCCACCGCCTCGATCAGGCCGGACACCCGGCGCGGCGTCACCGGGGCGGGCGGCGGCGGCAGGCGGGGCGCGGCGTCCAAGTAGGTCCGCCAAGCATCATCGAAGTCCAGGTAGAGCACGTGGAACTACTCCAGGGGCGGCCGTTCGAGTTCTTTTTCAAGGGCCTTGTGGCGCTTCTTCAGGGCGTGCTCAAGGTCGGTGACCTTGCGGTTGAGGCTGCGCACGCGCTCCAGCGCCATGCGCCGGTTGCTGGCCGCAATCTGGCGGAACGGCGTGCGCAGGCCGAGCATTCCCATGGCCCACAGGATGACCACCCCGCCAAACAATGTAAGGATGCCAGCGATCACCCGGTCGGGCGCCATGTCGATGGCCAGCGCCGTCCCCCACAGCCCCACCGTCGCCAGACCGGCGCCGATCAGGATGAGGGCGCGTTCCAGGATACGCGTTTCGCGGGCCTCGATGCTTTGGGCGTCGCGGATCATGTCGGCAATCTCGGCCCGGCCCGCGTCCTGCCACTTGCGAAAGGACATGCCCTTGTTCGAGGTCGTGCGATGGTCGCGGATGAAGCGTTCCAGCCGCATGATGACCACGTCGGCCCGCTCCTCGGGCGTCGGATGGCCCGAGGATGAGGGAGTGCCTGCCGGACTTTTCGCCATGTCGCCCCCCTTTTGGGTTCCGCTTGCGCGGACGGGCTGCCGCCCGGAACCCGCCTGGAGCAAGCTCCAGACCTCCTTGTTTTCTATTGAAGAAAAACAAGGGGTTCGGGGATTTCATCCCCGAGCGGGTGTGGGCGGCAGCCCACTCTTCCCTACCCCAAGCGCGCCAAAGCAGCCGTCAGACGGGCCTTGGCAGCCTCGGACTCAACCAGGCGTTCGCGCTGTTCCTCGACCACCTCGGGCGGGGCCTTGGCGGTGAACGCCTCGTTATTCAGCTTGCCGGACAGCTTCTTGATCTCGCCGTCCTGCTTCTTGATCTCCTTGTCGAGGCGGGTCTTTTCAGCCGCCACGTCAATGATGCCTTCCAGCGGCAGGATGGCCGTGGCCTCGCCCACCACCACCTGGGCGCAGGCGCTGATGGTCGGTTCGCCGTCGGCCAGCGTGATGTCGCTCAGGCGGGCTAGCGTCTCGATCAGCGGCCGGTGGGTGTCCAGGCGCTGCCGGGTCACCTGGCCGGCGTCCTTGAGGGTCATCGGCATTTTGGCGCCCGGCGGAACGTTCATTTCCGCCCGCACCGAGCGGACCGACGAAATCAGCTCCACCACCCAGTCCATTTCGGCATGGGCGTCGGGCGCCTCCAGCCCGGCATAGCTAGGCCATGTGGCCGCAGCCAGCATCCCCTCACGCCCTTCGACCACGCGGCCCCACAGTTCCTCGGTGATGAACGGCATGAAGGGGTGCAGCAGCATGAGGATCTGGTCGAGAACCCAGGCGGCGGTGGCGCGGGCCTCGGCCTTGGCGGCCTCGTCCGTGCCGCCGAACACCGGCTTGGCAAACTCCAGATACCAGTCGCAGAAGGTGCCCCAGACGAACTGATAGATCGACTGCGCCGCCTCGTTGAACTTGTAGCCCTCGATGCCCTGCCCCAGCGTGGTGGCGGCCTCGGCGGTCTTGGCGATGATCCACTTGTTGAGGGTGGACTTCACGCCGCGCGGGTCGAACGCCGGGTCGAGGCGGCACTCGTTCATCTCGCAGAACCGGGCCGCGTTCCACAGCTTGGTGGCGAAGTTGCGATACCCGGCAACGCGCTGTTCGCTCATCTTGATGTCGCGGCCCTGGGCAGCCATGGCGGCCAGGGTGAAGCGCAGGGCGTCGGTGCCGTACTGGCCGATCAGGTCCAGGGGGTCGATGACGTTCCCCTTGGACTTCGACATCTTCTGGCCCTTTTCGTCGCGGACCAGGGCATGGATGTAGACGGTCTTGAACGGAACCTCGTCCATGGCGTACAGGCCGAACATCATCATCCGGGCGACCCAGAAGAAGATGATGTCAAAGCCGGTGACCAGAACGTCGGTGGAATAATAGCGGTCAAGCTCCGGCGTCTTCTGCGGCCAGCCGATGGTCGAGAACGGCCACAGGGCCGAGCTGAACCAGGTGTCCAGCACGTCAGGATCGCGGGTCAGTTCGACCGCTTTGCCGTAATGCTTGGTGGCAGCCGCGGCTGCCTCCTCGGCGGTCATTTCAACGAACGGGTGGCCGTCCGGGCCGAACCATGCGGGGATCTGATGGCCCCACCAAATCTGGCGCGAGATGCACCACGGCTGGATGTTGCGCATCCACTCAAAGAAGGTCTTTTCCCACTGGCGGGGCACAAAGACGGTCTTGCCGGTCTCGACCGCCTCGATGGGCTTGCGGGCCAGCGTTGCGGCATCGACGAACCACTGGTCGGTCAGCCACGGCTCGATCACCACGCCGGAACGGTCGCCGTAGGGCACCGTCATCGGGTTTTCGTCGATCTTCTCCAGCAGGCCGAGGTCCTCGAACTCCGCGACGATCAGGTCGCGGGCCTTGAAGCGGTCCAGGCCGCGCACCCGCTCGGGCAGGTCGCCGGTCATCGGGGCACCGGATTCATCGTAGGCAATCTCGGCCCGGCCGTCCTGGAAGTGCAGCACACCATAGGGTTGGTCGATGATCTTCGCGTTCAGGTCCAGCACGTTGATGAGGCGCAGGCCGTGCCGCTTGCCGACCTCGAAGTCGTTGAAGTCGTGGGCCGGGGTGATCTTGACGGCGCCGGAGCCCTTCTCCGGGTCGGCGTACTCGTCGGGCACGATGGGGATCAGGCGGCCGACGATGGGCAGGCGGACCATCTTGCCGATCAGGTGGCGATAGCGTTCATCATCGGGATGAACCGCGATGCCGGTGTCGCCCAGCATGGTTTCCGGGCGCGTGGTGCCGACCGTGATGAAGGTGTCCGGCTCGCCCTCGACGGGGTAGCGGAAGTACCACATCTTGCCCTTCACCTCGCGCTGCTCGACCTCAAGGTCGGAGATCGCGGTGTGCAGCTTGGGGTCCCAGTTGACCAGCCGCTTGTCGCGGTAGATCAGGCCGTCCTTGTGCAGCTTCACGAAGATGGTGCGGACCGCCTCGCTGAGGCCGTCGTCCATGGTGAAGCGCTCGCGCGCCCAATCGGGCGAGGCGCCCAGGCGGCGAAGCTGGCGGGTGATGGTGCCGCCGGAGTGTTCCTTCCACTCCCAGACCTTTTCGATGAACTTCTCGCGGCCCAGGTCGTGGCGGGTGACACCCTCCTTCTCCAGGTTCCGCTCCACCACCATCTGCGTCGCAATGCCCGCATGATCGGTGCCCGGCTGCCACAGGGCGTCGCGCCCGGTCATGCGGTGATAGCGGATCAGCAGGTCCTGAAGCGTAAACGTCAGGGCGTGGCCCATGTGCAGGCTGCCGGTCACGTTCGGTGGCGGCATCATGATGGTGTAGGGCACGGCGCCCGAGGACGGGTTCGCGGCGAATACGCCGGCCTCTTCCCACTGCGTGTAGAGGCGTTCTTCCACGTCGGCAGGGTGATAGGTCTTGTCGAGCATCGTCAGGGCTACCGTTTTTCTGGAGTTATGGGCAAAAAACAACGCCGGAACCCGTCACGGGCTCCGGCGTTGCATGATCCCGTGAACGGGCGATGTTTATTTCTTTTCGCCGCCCGATACCAGCCTTTCGATTTCCCGGCGTACCAGGGACTCGACCAGACCGGGCAGGTTGGCGTCCAACCATTCCTTGAGCAGCGGGCGCAGCATCTCGCGGACCATGCCTTCGAGGGTGATTCCGGGGTTACCGACACCGAGGTTGCGATTCGTCGCCATGGCCGCCGACAGGGCGGAGAACGCGGCCGAGGATGCGGCGGCGGCGGGGTCCGAAATCAGGCGGTCGTCGTCGTCCTCGTCGGGCTCGATGAACGACTCCAGGGCCGGTTCGGGTTCGGGTTCAGGTTCGGGCTCCGGTTCAGGCTCGGGCTCTGGTTCCGGCCACTCTTCAGGCTCAGGCTCGGGCTCAGGCTCGGGATCGGGTTCAAGAACGAGAGGTTCCTCGTCGTCATCGTCGTCCTCGGCGACCATGTCGGTCAGTTCGAGAACGTCCTCCCCCTCGTCGTCATCATCGTTGCTCTCCGGCCAAGCCATCTCGGGCTCAGGCTCAGGCTCAGGTTCCGGCTCGGGTTCCGGTTCAGGCTCGGGTTCTGGTTCCGGCACGGGCTCGGGTTCCGGCGCGGGCGGCGGTTCGACCTTGGCCTCTTCTTCCTCGTCTTCCGACAGAATCTTTCGGATAGAGGCGAGGATATCCTCCATCGATGGTTCTTGGTTCTTGTCGTCCATGACGGTATCTGCCCCCACCGGTCAGCCACGCCGGGCGCCACGAATCGCGGCGAACGTTCATAATGGGATATAACATCGTGCGTTAAGATTATGCAAACGCGTAATGTTTACCCGATCCTTCCAGAACCCGCCGTGACCGCTGTCACGCCCCTGGACTCCCCTACCGCTCAAAAGAGCGCGGCGCCCGAAAGAGTGACGGGCGCCGCACATACTCTCAGACTACGACGATGATCAATTCGTTGCAGCCGGCACCAGTTCCGGAACATCCATCGGGGAGTCGGTGCCAAACCACTTGTTCCGCACCGCCTGATAGTGCACGGACGGGTCATAGACCTCGACCGGCAGCCCCAGGTTTTCCGCCGTCAAACCACCCGTCGCGGCGAGCAAGGCGAAGGCGGCGACGCGCTGCGTGCGCTGCGCTCCCACCCGGTCAACGTTGGCAATAAACAGTTCCTGTTCGGCGTCCAGCACGTCCAGAACAGTTCGCGCGCCGACCTGGGCCTCGCGCTGCACGCCGTCAAGTGCGGTGGTGGCCGCATCGACCTGGGCTTCGCGCGACTCGATCTCGGCGCGGGCGGAAACAAGATTTTCCCACGCCTGAATGGCCCGCTCGCGCGCCGCAACCTGCGCCTGTTCGACCTGGATCCGCCGCTGCCCGGCGGTGCTCTTGGCTTCGCGGACACGGGAATACACGGCGCCGCTCTGATACAGCGGAACGGCCACGTTGGCGACAATCTGCGAGGTATCGGCACGCTGGCCACGCACCTGGGTGTCCCAGCCACGATTATGGGAGGCCTGCAAGCTCACTTCGGGCAGCAGTTCGCCGCGCACCACATCGACCACATCTTCCGCCGCGCGGGCGCCATAGACGGCAGCCACAACATCGGGCTGCTCCTCCAGCGCGCGGGCCACCGCCTCCTCCAGCGTCCCCGGCAAGGCCGGAAGCTGGGCCGGCGGCTCCAGGTTTTCAGGCGGCACGCCGACCAGACGCTGGAACGTGGCGCGCGAGGCCATGAGTTGCCCCTCTGCCGTAATGCGGCTGGCCCGCGCCCTGGCGACACGAGACTCGGCCTGGCTGACGTCGGTACGGGTGATTTCGCCAACCTCGAAGCGGTCCTGTGTGGCGCCAAGCTGACGGCGCAGCACCTGCTCGTTGTTGACGCTCAACTCAACCACCGCCTGATCGCGCAGGACGTTGGAATAGACCTCGGCCACGTTCAACAGAATCTGCTGTTCGACGGAAGCCAATTGGCTGCGGGCAGACAGGACAACATTCTCGGCCGCGTCAACGCTGTTGACCGTACGAAAGCCACGGAACAGGGGCTGGGTAAGGGTCGCCCCGGCCTGCCGGCTGTTCAGAGTCGTGTCACCCGAAATGCTGCTGTCGCTCCACACCCTGCCCGCGGACCCGTTCAGGGCCACGCGCGGCCGCCAGCCGGACAGGGCCTGTGGGACCTGTTCGTCGGTGGCACGCAAGGCGGCGCGTTGGGCCTGAAGCGTGGGGTTGCCGACATAGGCGGCAGCGAGCGCTTCCTCCAGTGTCATGGCGCCCGCCGGGGCAGCGCCAAGTAGAAGGATGGCGACGGCGAAGGAGACCGAGGTTCTCATGCGAGGCGTTCCGTCAACGTGGAGGGGAAGGGGTAGAGTGGGATCGCCAACTAATCAGCGTTCCCAAAGGATAACGTTCCGTTGGCAAGACGCAAGCGGCGCATCCGGATCCCGTGAGAAAACAGCGTTTCCCTAACCCATTGCCCGCCGACGCCGCGTCTGCCGTCGCCCTAAAACCTTAAAACGTGAAGGCGGGCGGCTTGGAAAAGCCCGGCAGCGGCCGCACGTTGGCGTCGAACACGCCCAGGTGGCCCCACGAGTCGCCGCGCCGCGTATAGACGGTGCCGACTCCCTGGCCCCGCGCGGTGACCACGGCCACCAAGCGCCCGCCGTCGCAAAGCTGGTCGAGCAGCGCCTGAGGCACCTCCTCGACCGAACCATCGACCAGGATAACGCTGTAGGGCGCCTGTTGCGGGCATCCCTCGGCCAACGGGCCGGAGATCATCGCCACATTGTCGTAGCCCAGCTCACCCAGAACGGCACCGGCACGAGCCGCGAACTCCGAGTCGCTTTCCAGCGCGACGACGGTCGAGCACATGCGCGACAGGACGGCGGCGGAATATCCCGTGCCACACCCCACGACCAGGGCCACCTCATCTTCCTCGATTCGGGCGGCCTGAAGCAGGCGGGCGAGCACCATCGGCTCCATCAGGGCGCGACCGCCGCCCAGGTCCAGATCGTCGTCCGCGTATGCGATGCCGCGCATGTGCTTGGGGACGAACATCTCCCGCGGAACGGCCTCCACAGCCTGAACCACCAGGGGATCAGTGACCTTGTTGGGCCGGATCTGCCCTTCCACCATATTGTGGCGCGCGGCGACGTAGTCCATGTCCGAGCCTCTTGCTGCTGACGGGGCACCAAAACTTTGCGAGGTTTATAGGGTCTGGCAGGCTCTCTGACAACGGAAACAACATCCAATGACGTTGTTGCCCCGCCCAAAAGGGTGTTCTCGGTACCACCCGTGCGGTCGAGTCAAAAAATTGTGAAGGCGGCCCTTGACCCAGACAGATGCGCTGGATATAAACCGCCTCCTCAAGCGGCCGGGTGGCAGAGTGGTCATGCAGGGGATTGCAAATCCCCGTACATCGGTTCGATTCCGGTCCCGGCCTCCATCGCGCCGCCGTTTGGCGCCCCTCCCCCAGGGTCATCGGGGTACTGGTCCGGCGTAGCTCAATGGCAGAGCATGCGACTGTTAATCGCAGGGTTGTAGGTTCGAATCCTACCGCCGGAGCCAACTTCCTTCTCCACATCTTCCGATCCCTTCAACCACCGAATATTCCGGTGGTTTCAGTAACTATTTCGTAAGTCTGCTGCGGCACACTGGGGCTTCTGAATGAGGCCCTGGGGGATGATCGCCATGACAATGCCGCAGAACGCGCGCTTTCGCATTGGGGAAACCGTCGTGCACAAGGACTATGGCATCCGTGCCGTGGTCGTCGATGCCGACGCGTCCTTTGCGCTGTCGGACGACTGGTACGACGAAATGACCGAGAACCGGCCGCCCAAGGATAAGCCCTGGTACCGCGTCCTGCTCGATGGCACCGAGTACGCGGCCTATGTCCCGGAGTTGAACCTCAACCCCGACTCCAAGCACACGCCCATCGAACACCCCGATATCCGCAGTTATCTGCGTGAGGAACGCAAAGGCGTCTATGCGCCCCTGCGCCGGTTCAACTGAGCGCCGGTTCGACTGAACGCGTGCCTTGATCTTTTCTTTCTTCGGCCCTTCATGTTGCGGTGCACAAAGAGTATCCTACGGGCAGACGGGCCACGGCCCACCCTGACCTGCGGGAGCCGGCATGAGCGTGCGTAACCTCAAGAAGCTGTTCCACCCGAACGCCGTTGCCGTGATCGGAGCGTCCAACACGCCCGGCACCCTCGGCGAATTGTTCATGCGCAACCTGCTGGCCGGGGGCTTCAAAGGCCCGATCATGCCAGTGACGGGCTCGGTGACGGAGACGGTGAAGGGCAAGGCGCAGCCGCCCAGCCTGTCCGTCCATGGCGTCCTGGCCTATTCCGATGTCGCCGCCCTGCCCCTGACGCCGGACCTTGCGGTGGTCTGCACCCCGCCCGAAACCATCCCCGATATCATCGAGGCCCTGGGCGCGCGCGGCTGCGGTGCCGTGGTGCTGGCGACCGCCGGCCTCGGCCCCCACGCAGAGGCCGCCAGCGCCATCGCCCGACGATTCGGAATACGCCTTCTCGGCCCCAACAGCCTGGGCGTCATGGTGCCCAACTGCGGCCTCAACGCCAGCACGGCCCATCGCCCGGCCAATCCGGGGCGCATCGCCTTCGTGTCTCAGTCGGGCACGCTGGGCACTGCCGTCCTCGACTGGGCACGGCCCAAGAACGTGGGCTTTTCGCACGTCGTGTCGGTGGGTGACGGCACCGATCTGGACTTTGGGGACCTGCTCGACTACCTGGGCTCGGACCCCGAGGCGCGGGCCATCCTGATCTATCTGAACGGCATCCGCGACGCGCGAACCTTCATGTCGGCCGCCCGTGCCGCCGCCCGCAACAAGCCTGTCCTGGTCATCAAGGGCGGGCGCGGGATCGAGGACGGCTCCGGCGCCCCGGTCACCACCGATGCCGTTTATGACGCCGCCTTCCGCCGCGCCGGCATGTTGCGGGTCTATGAGATCGAGGAACTGTTTGCTGCCGTGGAGACGCTCAGCGTCCTCCACCGGCCCAAGGGCGAGCGCTTGGCCATCCTCGGCAACAGCGGCGGCATCGCCATGCTGGCGGCCGATGACCTGCGCGACCTGGGCGGCAAGCTTGCCGACCTGAGCCCGGAAACCCTGGCCCGCCTGGACGCCGCCCTGCCGGCCGAGGTGGTGCGTACGAACCCGCTCGATCTCCATTCCGACGCCGACGGCAGCCGGTACGCCGCCGCGCTCGGCGCCCTGGCCCTGGCCCGCGAGGTTGACGCCATCCTGTGCATGCATGCCCCCGTGGCCGTGACCTCGGCCTCGGAAATCGCCGGCAAGGTGGTGGAGACGGCGCGCCAGACACGGCGGCTGGCCGTCACCACTTGCTTCGTGGGCGCCGACGAGGTGGCCGACGCCCGCCAGATTTTCCATCAGGCCGGCATGCCGACCTACGAGACGCCCCGCCAGGCCGTGCAGGCGTTCATGCACACGGTGCAGCATCGCCGCAACCAGGAACTCCTCATGGAGACCCCGGCCAGCCTGCCGACCGAGTTCACCGCCAACACCAGCATGGCCCGCCAGATCATCGACGCCGCCCTGGAACGCGGCCACCACGTTTTGAACGAGGCCGAGGCCAAGGCTCTGCTCGCCGCCTATGGCATTCCCGCAGTCGAAACCCACATCGCCCGCACGCCCGAGGAAGCCCGCGCGGTCGGTGCCGAGATGGGCGGCACGCTGGTGCTCAAGATCATCGCGCCCGACATTCCCCATAAGCTGGAACACGGCGGCGTGCGTCTCAACATCGAGGACCCGGCGGAGCTGGAACAGGCCGCCCGCCTGATGGCCGAACGCTTCGGCAAGCGCTTCCCCGACGTCCGCCTGGACGGTTTCACCATCCAGCGCATGGAGCGTCGCCCCGGCGCCACGGAACTCGCCATCAAGGTCGCCACCGACCCGGTGTTCGGGCCGGTCATCCAGTTTGGGCGCGGTGGCCCGGTAGCCGACATCCTGGGCGACCACGCGGTTGGCCTGCCGCCCCTGAACATGGCGCTGGCCCGCGAACTGGCGCAGCGCACCCGCGCGTGGCGGCTGCTCGGCGGGTATCCGGGCCACGAGCCAGCGGATACCGAGGCGCTGTGCCTGACCCTCATCCAGGTCGCCCAGATGGTTATCGACCTGCCCCAGATCCAGGGCCTGGAGATCGACCCGCTGTTCGCCGACCATCAGGGCGTTGTGGCCCTGGACGCCCGCGTCTTCATCCAGCATTCCGACGACCGCAGCGGCGCCGACCGGCTGGCCATCCGGCCCTATCCGCGCGAACTGGAGGAAGATTTCGTGATGAAGAACGGGCGGACCGTCCACCTCCGCCCGCTGCGGCCCGAGGACGAGCCGAACCACCATGTGTTCGTGTCACGCCTGACCTCCGAGGACATCCGCTTCCGCTTCTTCGGTCTGGTGCAGGAACTGCCGCATTCGCAGATGGCCCGCCTGACCCAGATCGACTACGACCGCGAAATGGCCTTCATCGCCACCGCCCGCTGCGAAGACGATCCGTCCAAGGTCGAAACCTTGGGCGTGGTGCGCGCTGTCACCGACCCCGACAACGATGATACCGAGTTTTCCATCGTGGTGCGCTCCGACCTCAAGGGCAGCGGCCTGGCCAAGGCGCTAATGCTCAAGATCATCCGTTATTGCCGCGACCGGGGAACCCGGACGATGGCCGGACAGGTCCTGGCCGACAACCACCGCATGCTGTCGTTCGTGGAGTCCCTGGGCTTCCGCCGCCTGCGGGTGATCGACGGCGACGTGGTCGAAATAGAACTCGACCTTCAGGCCCCGGAGCCAGGACTGGGGTAGCATCCCGGCTTCACTCCAGGACGTTCCACTGGCGCGGACGGGCTCCCGCCCGAACCCGTCTGGAGCAAGCTCCAAACATCCTTTTTTCTTAAAGAAAATAAGGGGTTCGGGAACACCCCGAGCCGGCGCGGGCAGCAGCCCGCCTTTTTTTTCCGGCAAGCCGCTTTACCGTGACCGTCGCGCCGCGCCGATCAGCAGGCTCGCCATAAACAGGCTGAAGGCGGTCACCACGATGGACGGCCCGGTGGGCGTATCCCATTGGACCGAGGCGAGGATGCCCCCGACCACGGCCATGCTGCCAATGCCCGACGCAACGACCGCCATGTGTCCGGGCGTCGAAACGAACGGCCGCGCCGCCGCTGCGGGAATGACCAGCAGCGACGTGACCAGCAGGATGCCGACGATGTTCATGGCCGCCGCCACCACCACGGCGATCAGCAGCATCAAGGCGAACTGCATGGCCTGAACCGGCACGCCCTCGGCGGCGGCGAGGTCGGCGTGCACAGTGGCCGACAGCATGGGCCGCCATAATACCACCAGAACGGCCAACACGATGATCCCCCCACCCCACACCCACATGAGATTTTCGGGGGTGACCGCCAGGATATCGCCGAACAGGTAGCCCATCAGATCGACCCGCACGGTTTCCATCAACGACAGCGCCACCAGCCCGAGAGCCAGCGCGGTGTGGGAAAAGATGCCGAGCAGCGTGTCCGAGCCCCACCGTCCCTGCCGCAGCAGCAGCGTCATCATGCCGGCCAGGGCCACGCCCACCAGCACGATGGCGCCGCTGGTCGGAACATGCAGCAGCAGCCCCAAGGCGACGCCGAGCAAGGCCGCGTGAGCCATCGTGTCGCCGAAGTACGCCATGCGCCGCCACACGATGAAACAACCCAGCGGGCCACCCACCAGGGCGACGCCCAGCCCGGCCACCACGGCCCGCACCACGAAATCCTCCAGAAACACCTCATGTCCTCCGTGCGCACGCCCTTGAAATGTTATAGTGTATCAAACATCAGGAAGCAGCATCCCACTGACAGGATTAAAACCATGCGCCACCGCCTTCTATCCAGCGTTTTCGCGCTGGTCACCCTGATTACCCTGCCCGCTCATGCAGCGGCCGAAACTCCGGCAGTGGTTGCCAGCATTCACCCGGTGGAATCCCTGGTGGCCTCGGTCATGGCCGGCGTCGGGTCGCCGGATCGCTTGCTGCCTCCGGGCGCCTCGCCCCACAGTTACGCTCTCAAACCATCGGAGGCCCGGATGCTGAGCGAGGCCGACGTGGTGTTCTGGGTCGGGCCGGACCTGGAGACGTTTCTGGAGCACGCCCTTGAAAGCCTGACCAAGGACGCCCGTATCGCCGCCTTGTCCACGGCCGACAGCGTGGTCCGCCTGCCCGCCCGCACCGGCGGCACCTGGGAGCACGGCCATGAGGATGAGCATGACCACGAAGAAGAACACGGGCACGGCCATGAGGACGACCACGCCCACGGCGCCATGGATTCCCACATGTGGCTCGACCCGCGCAATGCGCAGGCCTGGACGGCGGCCATTGCCCACCATCTGACAGTCGTCGATCCGGCCAATGCCGAGGCTTACGCCCGCAACGCCGCAGCCACCCAGCAGCGGATCATAGCCCTGGAAGACCGTCTGGCCGCCCGCCTCGCCGGCGTGAAGACCGTGCCGTACATCGTATTCCACGACGCCTACCAGTATTTCGAACACCGCTTCGGACTGAGCCCGGCCGGTGCCGTAACGGTCTCGCCCGAGCAGGCTCCCGGCGCGCGGCGGGTGGCCGAACTGCGCGATCTGGTGCAGACCACCAACGCCGCCTGTGTGTTCGCCGAACCGCAATTCGAGCCGCGCCTGGTTCAAGTGGTGGTGGAGGGCACCAACGCCGCCACCGGAGTGCTCGATCCCCTGGGCACCAAGCTGCCGCCCGGCCCGGACCTTTACTTCACCATGATGGAAAACCTCGCCGACTCCCTGGTCGCCTGCCTCACACCCGCAGCCCGGTAAATCGCCGCTCAGGTCTACTACAGCGTAAGCGCTACGCCGCCCCCCTCCAACGACACTGACGGTAATGTCCGTGTCGTTGGAGGTTTGGCTTTAAGACGAGACGACCAAATGGCTATCCTTTTGTGTTACCCCCATCGGAAGTGAATCGCATCGCCCCGCCGATGGGAATCCCCCTGCAATTCACATCAAAGGCAAACCGCTTTAACCATGAAGAAACATTCCAAATCCGGAATGTGCCGTGCTCGACGCAAAAAAAGAGCCGCGTCGAAACGCGGCCCAAGTTTAGGGAGGAAACGTCCAAGAAAGACAACACAGCTTCGCCAAAGGCGATGGACACACTGTGTTGCGGTGCACAATATCGCAGACCGGAATGACTCTGTAAAGCCTAAAATGTTCCCTTGCAGGTCAGTGGGTTGACCCTGATCAGCGTCAAGAGTGCGCACTGCAGCATTTTCGGCCCTTGAGCGGCCATCACAGGCCTTTTGCTGGTCCGGCGTTCTAGTGATTCAGCGCGGCCTGTGTGCCCGGCGTCTGCCAGCCGTTTTCCAGGGCGATACGCACGGCCTGGGCGCGGTTGGCGGCGCCCAGCTTGCGGTAGATGTTGCGCAGGTGGACCTTGACGGTGATTTCCTGAACGGTCAGTTGGCGGGCGATTTCCTTGTTGGTGCCGCCGGCAATCATCAGAGTCAGGATGTCGCGTTCGCGGGCACTCAGCTTGTCGAGCACCGAACCCGGCTGCTCTCCACCATTGACGCCACGCCGTGCGATGCCGCCACTCTCGACCGCAGCCTCCAGGGCGAACGACGGAAAGAACCGCTCGCCGCTGAGGACCAGCCGCAGGGCGTTCTGGGTCGCCGGGCCGCCAAACGTCTTGGGGATGTAGCCGGCCGCACCTTCGTGCAGGGCCATCAGCACATCCTCGATCTCGACCGAGGCCGACAGGATCACCACGGGCGTCTGCGGGAACCGGCGCCGGAAATTGGCGAGGCCCCCCTCCTGCATTCCGGGCATCCGAAGATCGAGGATGACAAGAGTCGGAATGGGACCTTCGACCGCCTCTTCCATGGCGCGGTCATACGACTCGGCCTCAACCACTTCGACCTGAGTCGCAAGCTCATCGAGAAAAGGTCGGATCCCGGCCCGCACCAGTTCATGGTCGTCTGCCAGAATAATCCGCATACCTTGCTCTCCCTGCCGCCGAACGTGCAACTTTCTTAATCCTACCCAACTGTATAGTAGCGTCAAGGCGTCTGGCGAGGTACCTGTGAAATGGTGCGCTACCGTATCCTTTGGTGCATGAAGATGCTACCCTCGGCCGCTTTGATAAAGGCCGTCAGCGGGCGGGCTGACGCGGAAAGGACTGGTATGGCCCTACTCGAATGGAACGATAAGATGAGCGTTGGCGTTCCAGCGCTCGACGAGGATCACAAAAAGCTGTTGGCGCTGGTCAACGAGCTTCATTCAGTCGTGAGGAAACAGTCCCCGCCGGATGCCATAGAACGGGTCATGCGTGACTTGGTCAGCTACGCCGACTACCATTTCGAAGCCGAAGAACGCCTGATGCGCCTCGCCCGCTACCCCGACCTGGAAGCGCACCAGCGCAGCCACGAGGAGTTGGGAAAGCAGGTCGAGGCCATGGGCCAACGCTTCCTGCGCGAAGGCCCCGCCGTCCGCATCAAGATGTTCGACTTCCTGTCGGACTGGCTGATGCGCCACATCCTGGGCGAGGACATGAAATACAAGGACGCCCTGGCCGCCCGCGCCCGCCCGAAGGCCGTTCCCGAAACGGAAGCTTGACGGCCGGTGCGTCAAGTAGAAAAGGCCAAAGAAATGCGGGCTCTGCCCGCGCCCGCCAGGAGCCTCGGGCTCCTGGACTTCGGGAATTAGGGGCAGCTAAGCCGCGCGCAGCGCATCAAATGGTTCTACCGTCTGCCTGCGGCGCAAGAGACGGCACGAAACCCCCTCATGGGTTCCAAGGGCCTTTCGGCCCTTGGCGGGTCCGGGCAGAGCCCGGTCCTCCCTCCAATGTGACGTCAGGTTCCGGCGTCTGGCTGCGCTTCCGGGGCTGCGGCAGCGAAAGCGTCCAGCGCACGGCAGGTTTCATCGATACGCACCAGCGTCGGGTACGGCGTCAGGTCGATGTTGAAACGGCGCGCATTGTACATCTGCGGCACTAGGCAGATGTCGGCCATGGTGGGCGAGTCGCCGTGCACAAAGGCGCCACTGCCCGCCGCCATGGCCTCCAGGCCCTTCAGCCCCTCGCCGGTCCAATGGCGATACCAAGCGAGTTTTTCCTCCTCGCCCTGCCCCACCACGCTAACCAGATGCTTGAGCACCCGCAGGTTGGTCAATGGATGGATCTCGCAGGCGATGGCCTGGCAGAAGGCCCGCACCCGCGCCCGCCCCACCGCATCGGCCGGCAGCAACGGCGGCGTCGGGTGCGTTTCGTCCAGATACTCCATGATCGCCAGCGACTGGGTCAGCGCCACGCCGCCGTCCTCCAGGGTCGGCAGGATGCCCTGGGGGTTGAGCGCCATGTAGTCGGCCTTGCGGTGCTCGCCGCCATCACGCAGCAGATGCACCGGCACGATCTCGTACTCCAGCCCCTTGAGGTTGAGCGCGATGCGCGCCCGGTAGGCCGTCGATGACCGCCAGTAGGAATAGAGCTTCATGCCAATGCCTCCCGTTAAATAAGGACTGGGCGCTGCCCAGACCCGCAAGGGGCCGAGCGGCCCCTTGACCCCATGTATTACAGTGCTTTCCTTGCGCCGCAGGCATTCTTCCCAGCGCCCTCAAATGCGCTGCGCGCGGCAAGAAGAACGCCATTCCCGAGGTCCAGGAGGCCGCGCCTCCTGGCGGGCGCGGGCAGAGCCCGCCTTTTCTTACGCCCCCTTATACTTCACCACTTCGTTTTCGATGCTGCCGAAGATGGACTTTCCGGCGGCGTCGAACATCTCGATACGGATGGTGTCTCCAAAACGCATGAAAGGCGTGGACGGCTTGCCGCTGTTGATCGTTTCAATCATGCGGACCTCGGCGATGCACGAATACCCCACTCCGCCGTCGGCCACCGCCGACCCATGGTCGGTGTCCTGCTTGTTCGACACCGTGCCGGACCCGATGATGCACCCGGCGCCGAGCGGCCGGGTCTTGGCGGCGTGGGCGATCAGGGCCGGGAAGTTGAACACCATGTCCTGGCCGGCGTCGGGCTTGCCGAACAATTCGCCGTTCAGGTGGCTGATGAGCGGCAACTGGACCCGGCCATCCTGCCAGGCACCACCCAGTTCGTCGGGCGTCACGGCGACCGGCGAGAATACGCTCGACGGCTTGGACTGGAAGAAGCCGAAGCCCTTGGCCAGTTCGCCGGGAATGAGGCCACGCAGCGACACGTCATTGACCAGCATGACCAGCCGGATGGCGCCGGCTGCCTGGGCCGGGCTGGCGCCCATGGGGACGTCGCCGGTGATGACGGCCACCTCACCCTCGAAGTCGATGCCCCACGCCTCGTCGCCCATCGGAATGGGGTCATGCGGGGCGAGGAAGGCGTCGGACCCGCCCTGGTACATCAGCGGATCGGTCCAGAAGGTGTCGGGCATTTCGGCGCCACGGGCCTTGCGAACCAATTCGACGTGGTTGACGTAGGCCGACCCGTCGGCCCACTGGTAGGCGCGCGGCAGCGGCGAATGGGCCTTGTCCTGGTCAAACGCCTCGGCACCCTCGACCTGGCCGGCGTTCAGCGCCTCATAAACCTCGCGCAGCTTGGGTTCCGTGCTGCTCCACGAATCGAGCGCGGCCTGCAGGGTGGGCGCGATGGCCGGCACGGCGACGCAGGTCGACAGGTCGCGGGACACCACGACCAGACGGCCGTCGCGACCATTCTTCAGGCTGGCGAGCTTCATGGGTGCGTTCCTCGAATATCATCGTTGCTTGGTGAATTGAAACACGTCCACCGCCGGGGCGGTCAACCCCGGCGGTGGCGTCAGGCACAAAAGAGGCTTATTCGGCCGCCTTCTTCTCGTCGGTGACCTGCCAGGACTTGTAGTAGTCCTCCCACTCCACGCCGGCCGGAAGGTCGGCCGGGTTGACCATGTCGCGGGTGTCGATCATCACGGCGACCTCGTCGGTCTCCTTGCGGCCGTAGTCCTGGGCGGTCTGGAACGCCTTGGGGTGCGGGCCGTGCGGGAAGCCGATGGGGTGGAAGGTGCTCATGCCCGGACGAATGTTGTCGCGCGAAAAGAACTGCCCCTTGTGGTAGAAAATGAACTCCTCGAAGTCCACGTTGGAGTGGAAGTAGGGCAGCTTCAACGCGCCGGGGTCGGACTCGATCGGACGCGGGCAGAAGGTACACACGATCACGCGGTTGGACAGGAACGTGGCGTGGGCGCTCGGCGGCAGGTGGTAGCGGGCGCTCATCAGCGGACGAATATCGCGCCAGTTGAGCTTCACCGGCGCCAGATCGCCATGCCAGCCCACCGCATCCAGCGGGTTGTAGGCATAGGTGACCGTGGACGTGCGATCCTGGCGCTTCATCACACAGGCGGTTTCAACGTCGGAGTACTGGGCCTTGAACGCGTCGTCGATGTGCGGAATGTCGAGTACGGCGGGGTCGAAGATCGCGTGCGTGCCGACAATCCCCTTGGCCGGCAGCTTGTAGCTGTCGCCGGTCGCCTCAATCATCAGCGCCATCACCGGGCTGTCGCACTCCAGGCGCCACTGCACGCCGCGCGGAATGACGATATAGTCGCCGTCGCGGAAGGTCATGTGGCCGAAGTCGCAGTAGAAGTGGCCCGACCCTTCGTGAATGAACATCACGTCGTCGCCGTCGCCGTTGCGGGCCAGGGCTTCCATCTTGCCCGACGTGCGCCACAGGCGAACCTTGGTGGCGGCGTTGAACAGGACCAACTGGGCGTCCCACGGGCTGGACGACACGGCCTCCAGCTTGTTCAGGTCAAAGGCGCGGGGGCGCAGGTCGCCTTCCCAACTCACCCAGCCGGTCGGCGGACGCTTGTGATGGATCTGGGAGGCCGGGCCGAAAAAGCCCTCGCGGCCCATTTCCTGCTCAAACGTACCCTCGGGCAGGTCGCAATGCGCCTGGCGCGTGGCGACACCTTCCACATGAGGAAACGAAATCCAGTTCTTCATCCTCCCGACACTCCCTTTTGTGACTTTATGATGAGTGCCCTATGATGGGCACCCGGTACGACCCAATTTAGTTTCAGATGAAACCAATTCCAAGGGAAATTTTGCGGAAGGCCGATGAACATGACAAAGAACAATGAAATCAAGGCCTCCGAGGACACCACCGGGCGGCCGATGCCGCTTCATCTGGACCTCTTCATCCCCTATCGCCTGTCGGTGCTGTCCAACATCGTCAGCCGGTCAGTGGCCCGACTCTATGCGCAGCGCTTCGACCTGACGATCCCGGAATGGCGGGTCATGGCCGTCATGGGCCTGGAGGAGGAGCGCGGCGGGTCAATGTGCGCCAACAGCGTCGTCACCCGCACCGCCATGGACAAGGTGCAGGTCAGCCGTGCCCTGTCGCGCATGATGCAAAGCGGCCTCATCAACCGCACCACGGACCCCGACGACCGCCGCCGCTCGGTCCTGCGCCTGACCGAGAAGGGCCGGCGGACCTACGAGGAGATCGTCCCGGCCGCCATGAAGTACGAGGAGGAACTGCTGGAAAACCTGACCCTGGACGAACAGATCACCCTGGAACGCCTGATTACCAAGCTGACCAAGGCCGCCCGCGCCCATGATGTCAGCGGGGACGAGGCGTGAGTGAGCCAGAGGATCCCCCGCGCCCGATCTTTGAGTACCGCCAGCGGGACCGCCGCCACTGGCAGGTCCTCGAACGCCTGTTCACCGAGCGGAACTATGGCCCGCGCGAGGTTCTGACCAATTTTCCGGCCTATGTCCGGCGCCGCGACCTGCCCCGCTTCCTGGCCCACTACGAACTGTTCAAGCTGGTTATGGATCTGCCGGGCTCCATTCTCGACCTCGGGGTGTTCCGGGGCGCCAGTCTGTTCACCTGGGCCAAGCTGTTGGAAACGTTCTGCCCGGCCGACCGCACCCGCAAGGTCTATGGCTTCGACCATTTCCGGGGCCTCGACGCGTTCACCGACGAAGATGGCGGCAAGGTCGATCGCACCGGCCCGAGCGGCCCGGACGCCGTGCGGTGGCAGGCCGATGCCGAACACGCCCGCGCCCTGGTGGACCTGCACAATGATGACGGCATGATCGCCGGGGTCGAACGCGTGCGCCTGATCGAGGGCGACGTGCTGACCACCCTGCCCCGCTTCATCGCCGACACGCCGGGCCTGCGGGTGTGCCTGCTGCACCTCGACATGGACGTTCATGCCCCGACCAAGGCCGCACTCGAACACGCCTGGCCCCTGGTGGCCGCGGGCGGCGTGGTGGTGATCGACGAATACGGCCTGCCACCATGGGAAGGTGAAACACGGGCCGTAGACGACTTCCTCGCCGCCCTACCCGGCCCGACGCCAGTGGTGCGGAAATTCCCGTTCTCGGCCATGCCGGGGGGCTATGTGGTCAAGAGCGGATGCGGGGAGGCGAAATAGCCACTACTTAATAAGTTGACTTTATCTATTTTCTCGACTTGACGGCAGAAATTAACAGCAACCGAACTGGATTGAACTTGCTATTAATGAGTTTAAACATTATTATAAAAATAAAATACATCAAGAGTGTGCAGATAAATATTAAATGATTATGCCGTGAATAATTATCACGCATAGGAGTTGATTGAGATGAAGACCCCCCCCCTTGCTACACGCCGTTGTGGGAATTGGGGCTTCGGCCGGTGGGGTCGAAGCCCTACGTATTTTCTTTGCGGCTACTCCTCCAAAGTCAGGGCTATCCTTCATCATATACTTGCACTTCCCCCCCCATGGCACCAGCCACCTGGTGGACATTTTGACCCCCCACGCGTCCCTCCCGGTGACCTTGGCCGTGAATGGCGACGTCATTCAGGCTGACCATGTTTATGTTGTGCCTCCCGGCATGATAGCAACGATTAAGGGCGACGCCATTGCCCTGGAAAAAAGCAATGACAATCGCAAACCAATCGACGTGCTCTTCGTCTCGATGGCCAAGGAGCTTGGCAAACGCGCCATAGGAGTGGTGCTGTCGGGGATGGGCGACGACGGCGCGCGGGGGATAGAGGCGATTTCACGCAGAGGCGGGTTCACCATGGCCCAAGCCAACAGCGATGAGAGCAGCATTCATCAGGGTATGCCCACCAGCGCAATTGCCACCGGGCTTGTCGATGAGGTGTTGCCGATACCCGACATGCCTGCCCAACTTGAAGCTTATGCCAATGACCTTGCGACGGGCTTGGACCGTCACCAGAACGAGGCCTCTCCTCATCAGCTTCGGGGGGTCAAGGACGATCTGTGCGAACTGTTGCAAGCCGCTACGCGCAACGACTTCAGCCGCTACAAGGCTTCGACCTTCCTGCGGCGGGTGGGACGCCGTATGCAGTTCCTGAATCTGACGGATTGGAACGCCTATGTGGAGCACGCCCGCAGCAACCCCGATGAAGTCCTTGCCCTGTTCGGCGATCTGCTGATCGGCGTGACGGCCTTTTTCCGCGATGAGGAGGCCTTCAAGCTTCTTGAAAACACCATCATTCCTCGGTCGTTCATGGACAAGAAGCCGGACGAGACAGTTCGGGTCTGGATTCCGGGATGCGCAAGCGGCGAGGAAGCGTATTCCCTTGCCATCTTGCTTCTGGAACACGCTCACACTCTTGAATACCCCCCGCAACTCCAGCTTTTTGCCACTGATGTGGATGAAGACGCTCTGCGGATCGCCCGCCTGGGCCGTTATCCCGAATCGGCCATGGCAAGCATCCACCCGGACAGGATAAAGCGCTTCTTCACCCGCGACGGAGAGATGTTCGTTGCCAGCAAGGAGCTTCGCTCCATCTGCACGTTTGCCGTCCACAGCGTCATCCGCGATCCGCCGCTGTGTTCCATCGATCTGATTTCCTGCCGCAATGTCCTGATCTACTTTGACCGGCACCTTCAGGATCAGGTCGTGCCGACGTTTCATTTTGCGTTGCGCCCCGGCGGCATTCTCTTCCTTGGCCCGTCGGAGAACATCGGACGGCACTCCGACTTGTTTCATGCCCTGGACAATGCGCACCGGATATTCGAACGGATCGGTACAGCGCGCCGCTCGCTTCCGTTTCTGCCGCCATCGAAGGGCAAGGATTCCCGCCGCGATGACTTGGCCGGGAAGAGGAAGCTGGTCCCCGACCGCACCATCGCCCAATCGGCGGACGCTCAGATTTTACGAAGGTTCGGACCGGCCAATGTCGTTGTGAACGGGCGCGGCGACATCGTTCACTTCTCGTACCGAACCGGCACCTATCTGGAGCCCATCCACGGCAGTCCCAACCAGAACCTTCTCGCCATGGCCCGCAAGGGCTTGCGGATCAGCCTGCGCAGCGCCCTGCACGAGGCCCAGAAAACCGGCCAAGCTGCCGTCCGCGACAATATTCCGGTCAGACTGCATGCCGGGGTGGTGCAGAAGGTGCGTGTGGCCGTGGATCCCCTGGAGCACGAAGGCAGCGGCCCGCTCTGGCTGGTGACCTTCACGGATATCGGCGACATCGCGCTGGTGCCCGACATCGTTCCCACTGATGCCGGATCGGCCGGGGCCGACATGGCAATCCAGCAACTGGAGCAAGAGCTTCAGGATACACGGGAGACCCTGCAATCGGCCATTGATGAGTATGAAATCGCCATCGAGGAACTCCGCTCCTCCAACGAAGAACTGATGTCGATGAATGACGACCTCCAGGCGTCCAACGAGGAAATCGAGGCGTCCAAGGAGGAACTGCACGTCGTCAATGATGAACTGGGCACGGTCAACCAGGACCTGAACGCCAAGATATCCGAACTGAAGCTGGCCAATGCCGACATCCGCAACCTGCTCGACGCGTCCCGGATCGCCGTGGTTTTCCTGGATCGCAATCTCGTCATCCGCAGCTTCACCCGCGCAGTGACCGAGATGTTCCGATTGGTCCCCATGGATTGCGGGCGGTTGCTGACCGACATCGTCAGCTATCTTGACTACGACACTTTGGATGCCGATATCGCCACTGCGGTGAAAACCCGCGAGGCGGTGGAACGGGCGGTCCTGCGCCGGGACGGCAGTGCCCATTACCTGCTGCGCATCGTTCCGTACATGACGTTGGAAGGCGATGTGAACGGAACGTTGGTCATCCTGGTCAACGTCAGCGCCGCTGTCGAGGCCCAGGCTCAGGCCCAGTATTCCCGGTTGTTGATCTCCGAGATGAACCATCGGGTAAAAAACATCCTGGCGGTGGCGTCGTCGCTGGCGATGCAGACTTTGCGCAGCACCACCGGCACGGACGAATTCGCCTCCGTGTTCGAGGGTCGGCTTGCGGCACTTTCCAAGGCCCATGACCTGCTGACGATCGAGAATTGGGCGCAGGTGCCGCTCAGGGACCTGATCGTCTCAGCGATGGGGTTGCAGAAAGGGAACCATGAACGGGCGATGATCGACGGGCCGCCGGTCCGCCTCGCCGCCAAGGCCGCCACAACCATCAGTCTTGTCATCCACGAACTCTGCACCAATGCCACCAAGTACGGCGCTTTTTCCAATGACACCGGCCGCATCGACATCAAGTGGGCACAGGAAATGCGGCCCGACGGGACTTTCCTGGTCATCCGCTGGCGCGAAAACGGCGGCCCTCTGGTCAAGCCCCCCACCCGCAAGGGGTTTGGATCGGAACTGATTCTGCGCGGCATCAAGTACGAACTGCGGGGCACATCGACCATCGACTACCGCCCCGCCGGGGTCGAAGTCCAGATTTCCATCCCGCTGGACGGAGCGGGTCCTTCCTCTCCCGATTCAGCAGCACAGGGGTTTTTGCATGGCACAACCAACTGAGGCCACCCTGATGGTGGTTGAGGACGAGTACCTCATCGCCGCCGGCCTCGAGATGGCTCTCCAGGACGCTGGGTTTACTGTCCTGGAGCCACTCTCCAGCCTCGAGGAGGCCCTGGCCGCCGTTGCCCACCAGATCGCTGATCTTGCACTGCTGGACGTCAACCTCGCCGGCCATCGCGTCTATCCAGTGGCTGACGCTTTGGCGGCCCGCAAGGTGCCGTTTATATTTCTAAGCGGTTGCACCGAAGGCAATCTACCTCCCAGGTTTGCGGGCATTCCGATTTTGATGAAACCTTTCCAGATGAAAAAATTGCTTCAAAGCATCAGACTGGCATTAAAATAACGGAATCGCCCCGCCTCCTAAAGGAAACGGGGCATCCCTCTGCTTTCAGGCGATCAGAGAATCGGATCGCCCAGCGGATGGCGGCCTTCACGGTCCTCGATTTCAACCACCCACAGGTCCATGTCGATATCGCGCTGACGTTCGATATAGCGGTCGGCGTCAGGTTCGGGGACCGGCTCCGGCCCGGTGGCGCGCATCCAGGCGCGGCGGCCGTCGCCGGTGCGGACCTGGGTCAAGACCGTGGCGCCGACGCCCGGCTGGTAGAGCTTGACCAGGACGGCACCGGCGTCTTCGTCGCCGCGATGGGCGATAACGGCGAAGGCCCCCTGCCCGTTGACCTGACGGACCAGGGCCTGCACCCAGATTTTGGTCTTGATATTTGTTTCGCTCACATCAAGATCGCCGCTAAGGCCGCTGTTGGCCGACATGGAAGGAAAAACAATCGTGATACTCTACGGCCGCACCCTGTCGCCCTTCGTCCGCCGCGTCGGCACGTCGCTGAACGTCCTCGGCCTGCCGTTCCATCACGAGGCGCTGTCCGTGGTCAACCACGCCGACCAGATCCGCGAGATCAACCCGCTGGTGCGCGTTCCCGCCGTGGACCTGGACGACGGCACGCGCCTGATCGAAAGCTGGGCCATCCTCGATGCCCTGGACGAGATGGTCGGCCCGGAAAAGGCGTTGGTTCCGCCATCAGGTGCGGCCCGCCGTGACGTGCTGCAACTGGTGTCGTTCGCCGTCGGGGCGTGCGAAAAAACCGTCTCAGCGTACTATGAACGCACCCGTCGGCCGCAGGAGTTCTTCTATCAGGCGTGGGCCGAACAGTGCGAGACGCAGGTGCGCGGCGCCTTCAGCCTGCTCGACGCGCGGGCCGAGGGGCGCGCCTTCCTGGCCGGCGACCGCCTGACCCAGGCCGACATCACCGCCGTCTGCGCCTTCGACTTCGCGGCCACCGTGCTGCCCGACCAACTGACTCCGGCGGCATCCTGGCCCAATCTGGCGGCGTTGAGCGCGCGGTGCAATGCGACACCGGCTTTTGCGTCCACCAAGCCTTAGGAAAATTCCGCTGGCGCGGATGGGCTATCGCCCGGACCCATCTGGAGCAAAGCTCCAGACCTCCTTGTTTTTCTTAAAGAAACAAAAAGGGGTTCGGGGGCCTGCCCCCGAGCGGGCGTGGGCGGCAGCCCACCTTCTTAGGTCACGGGGGCGCCGATAAAAGCGCCCCCGTAATGCTCTACTCAGTGCGCAGGATCAGGTGATACCCGAACGGGGTTTCCACAATGCCGGACATTTCGCCGACTTCCAGGGCGAAGGCGGCCTGATCGAACGAGGCCACCATCATGCCCGGCCGGAACTGGCCCAGATCACCACCCTCGGCGCCCGAGGGGCAATCCGAGGCTTCCTTGGCAAGATCGCCGAATGCGGCGCCGCCAGCGATCTTGTCGCGCAGGGCCTCGATCTCGGTCAGTGCCTCGTCCTTGGAACGGTCGGCGGTGGAACGCATGGAGCCAGCGTACATCAGCAGGATGTGCGCGGCGCGGATGGACGAAGCCATATGGGGTCTCCCGTGGATTGAGTGTCAGGCCGGTATGGGCCATCGGCCGTGCACGGGCAAGCAAAAAACAGGCACAAAAACGGACGCGGCGGCCTCTCCCCCAAGTGACCGCCGCGCCTTCTTTCGCCAACCGTGACGGTAAGGCGGAAGAAACCTGTCTCGCTGTCAGCCGAACTTGTACAGAATGCCGTAGCCACCGCGCGGATAGGACCAGTCGATGTTGGACATGTCCTGGCAGATGATGCGGCAGGTGCCGCATTCCAGGCAGCCGTCAAAACTGGTCGTCACGCTGCCGCCATCCTCGGCCAAGTAGCAGGCTGCCGGACAGGCCGTGGTGCAGGGCTTGTCGGAGCACTCCCGGCACAAGGCGGGGTTTTTGATCGCGATATGCGGCTTTCCCTCGTCCACCCGGTAGCGGTTCTGGAACAGCTTGTCTTCGACCTTGATCATGTTCATATCCCTGTCCCTCAGAGGTTACCGCCAGGCCCGCGCCATCTTCCAGGCATCCCCGAGCAGGCCGCGAATGCCGCGTCCCTTGGTGAAGGCCTGGACCATCTCCTTTTCCTTGGTGATCTTGTCGATGCCGTCAACCCGGAACCACAGGGCGGCGGCTTTGGACAGGATGCCGGGATAGGTCGAGAAGAACTGAGGATTCTCGTGAAGAACCTCCGGCAGGTCCTTGTACTTCTTGAGGTCCTTGATGACAAAGGTATCGTTCAGGCGGGCCCGGTACATGGCGAGGTTGGCGTCGGACAGGGGCTGCCCGGCCTTCTTGAGGTCGATGATCGTCTCGGCCGCGATGCGCCCTGTTGTCAGGGCCATGTTGGACCCTTCGCGGTGCAGAGCGTTGACGAACTGACCGGCATCGCCGCAGATCATCCAGCCGTCGCCCCAGATCTTGGGAATGGCCTTGTAGCCGCCTTCGGGAATGAGGTGGGCGGCGTATTCCTTGACCTCGGACCCTTCGAGCAGCGGCTTGACCGAGGGGTGGTTCTTGAACTTTTCCAGCAGGCTGTACGGGGTCTGGCCGGTCTTCTTGAAGTCCGATACCAGACAGCCGATGCCGACCGCCAGGCTGTCCTTGTTGGTGTAGATGAAGGCCGTGCCGACCATGCCGCCGGTCACCGTGCCGGCAACCTCGATCACCACGCCCTCTTCGTCCTTGAGGTTGAAGCGGGCGTCGATGACGTCCTTGGGCAGGAAGTGCATTTCCTTGACCGCCAGGGCGACGTGCTCGGGCTTCAGCTCGGCATGGAACCCGGCGCGCTGGGCCAGCAGGCTGTTGACGCCGTCGCACAGCACCACCACGTCGGCGAAGATGTCGCCTTCCTCGCGGTCGGTGCGCACACCAATGACGCGGCCCTTGTCATCCTTGAGCAGGTCGGTAACCGTGGTCTCGCAGATGACCAGGGCGCCGGCCTCCTTGACCTTCTTGGAGAACCACTTGTCGTACTGGGCGCGGATGATGGTATAGCGGTTCGGCTTCTCTTCGTTGAAGTCCTCGGACCGATAGTGCGTGCCCATGTAGGAGCGGTCGTCGAGCATCCACAGACGCTGTTCGATGATGTGGCGCTCCAGCGGGCAGTCGTCGCGGAAGTCGGGAATAATCTTCTCGACCGCGTCGGCGTACAGGATGGCACCCTGCACGTTCTTGGAGCCGGCGTACTCGCCGCGCTCGATTTGCAGGACGCTCAGGCCGCCCTTGGCCAGCGTGTAGGCGGCGGCGTTCCCCGAAGGGCCGGCCCCGACCACGATTGCGTCGAATTTCTCGGCCATGGTGTGGTCCTCCTAGTGGGTCAGCCGGCCATGCGGTTCACGGACAGGCGCTTGCGGAACGCCTCCGTGAGCGCGGGCAGGATGGTCAGGGCGTCGCCGACGATGCCGATGTGGGCGATCTCGAAGATGGCCGCGCCGGGGTCGGAGTTGATGGCGACGATGCAGTCGGCACCCTCGACACCGACGCGATGCTGAATGGCGCCGGAAATGCCCGCCGCGATATACAGCTTCGGCCGGATGGTCTTGCCGGTTTGGCCGATCTGACGCTCGGCGGCGATCCAGCCCTTCTGCACCAGCGGCCGCGACCCGCCGTATTCCGCCCCGAGGACCGTGGCAAGGTCGGTCACCAGCTTGAAGTTCTCGGGCTTGCCGAGGCCCAGGCCGCCGGCCACCACCACGTCGGCATAGGCAAGCTGCGCCTTGTCGCTGTCCTGGTCGGCAATGAAGCTGAGGATCTTGGTGACGATGTCATCCTCGGCCATGTTCAGCGGATGTTCGATCAGGCCGCCGACCGGACGGCTTTCGTCCTTGTCCGGCATGGCCATGACGCGGGGCCGGATGGTGGCCATCTGCGGACGGTAGTTCAGGGTATGGATGGTGCACAGCAGCGACCCGCCAAAGGTCGGCCGGGTGGCCGCCAGGGACCGGTCATCGTCGATGGCCAGTTCCGTACAGTCCGCCGTGAGGCCGGTCTTGAGGGTGGTCGCCACGGTCCCCGCCAGGTCACGGCCCAGCGTGGTGGCGCCCAGCAGCAGAACCTCGGGCTGGTAGGTGTTGACGACGTCGGTCAACGCCTTGGCGAACGGCTCGTTGCGATAGTCGGTCAGCAGCGGGTCTTCGACCAGGTACACCGTGTCGGCGCCGTAGGTGTAGCTTTCCGCCACGGCGGCACGGGTTTCGGCGCCGGGCGGCCCCATGACCACGCCGGCCAGTTCCACGCCCAGCTTGTCGGCCAGCTTGCGGCCCTCGCCCAGCAGTTCCCAGGACACCGGGTGAACCACGCCGCGCTCCATCTCGACAAACACCCAGACGTGCTTGTAGCTCTTGAAGTGCTCGGGCAGTTCCTTCTTCATCCCGGCGCGGCCACCGGCCGGCTTGGCGGGAACGGGCTTCTTGGCTTCGCTCATGGGAGGCCCTCCTAACGGGTGCCGGCGGCCAGCTCAAGCATGTCTGCTTCGAGCTTGGGCTGCGCCTTGAAGATGGCGTCGATGGCGGCGGCGGAGATCTCGTCGGCCGACTTGCCGGTGACGTCGATCATGGTCGCCTTGTCCTTGCGGGCGCTGGGCGCGAAAACCTTCTTCACCACCGTGGGCGAGCCCTTGAGTCCGCACAGCGAGATGTCCTCGATGCCGGCCGCTTCGGCGTTCCAGGTGCGCAGTTGGTGACGGGCGGCACGGAACATGTCGGGCATGGTGCCAAAGCGGATGGAGTTCGACCCCTCCAGCATGGTGATGAGGCACGGCAGCGAAGTCTTGAGGACCTGCACGCCGCCTTCGGACCGCCGGTGGACGACCACCTCCCGCTTCTCCAGATCGACACCTTCGACCTTGGCGACATAGGTGAGCTGTTGCAGGTTCAGCCGCTTGGCGATGCCGGGGCCGACCTGAGCGGTGTCGCCGTCGATGGTCTGTTTACCGGCAAAGACGATATCGACCGGGTCGGTCTCGCTGATCTTCTTGATGGCGCTGGCAAGGGCGTAGGACGTCGCCAGCGTGTCCGAACCGGCAAAGAAGCGGTCGGTCAGCAGCACGGCATCGTCGGCCCCCAGACCAAGCGCCTTGCGCAGGCTGTCTTCGGCCATCGGCGGACCCATGCTGAGGACAGTGACCTTGCCGCCCAGCGTGTCGCGCAGGCGCATGGCCTCTTCCAGCGAAAACAGATCATAGGGGTTGATGACCGACGGCACGCCTTGCCGCATGATGGTGTTGGTGACGGGGTGAACGCGGATCTGCGCGCTGTCCGGCACCTGCTTGATGCAAACGACGATGTGCATTCCAACTCTCCATTCACCCGGTGGCCGAGGCACACCCACTCTAAGCAAGCACCGTTCCAGTTTTTCCGACCATCCCCAAAAAGACGGTTTTCAGCGCATCTTGGCGCCATTCACCGCCGGCGAGGCCGAAATGGAAACGGCACATCCACGACAAGCGTGTCGCATGTGCGACAGAACACTTTGGAATCGCTCGAAAAATAAACCCCCATTTGGCGTCATTGTAATGAACCGCCGACAAAAAAGAACCCCCCGGAGAGGAGAGTGTGTCTACCTTTCCGGGGGGCGAAGCGCATTGATATATGTCGGGGATATATGTCGGGGATATATGTCGGCTCATTCAGGCTGCCGGCGGCGGCTCCAGTTCGTCCAGCCCGATGAAGGCCCGGCCGCGCACCTGCTTGAAGACCTTGAACACCCCCTCGGTCACCGCGTCGGACGCGGCAAAGTCGCCGTGGGCCTTGGCCAGCAGGGTTGAATACAAGCTCCTGAGGGCGGCATCATCCAGGCCGTCGAGCTTTTCGCCGGACAGGTAGTCGTGGAACCGCTTGAGGATATGCAGGCGGTTCACCCGCACCACATGCTCGTCAAATGGCACGCGCAGGGCGGCAAAGAAGTCCTCGGCCGAGGACAGGGTGTTCATGTGGTCGAGAAAGGCGCTCATGCTGGGGGAGTCCTTGGACAGGGGGTTCAACTGTGCAGGCGATGGACCAGCGGTTCGGCGCCGAGTTCCAGCAGATCCAGGGCGGCGTCGCGCACCACCAGCGTTTCGCAGTAGAAGTTCCGCAGATCCGCCGGGGTGGGCGCAGACTTGGTGCGCGTGGCATGGTCGCGGACACGGGCCAGCACGGCGCGGGCCTGCGGCTCGGCGGCGGCAAAGCCCAATGCCTCCAGCGCATGGCAAACCGCGGCGATCCCCGAATGCTTGCCCAGAACCAGGGTATGGCGGCGCCCGAGAAGCAAGGGGTCGAGGGCTTGGTAGTTGGCCGGGTCGGCCAGCAGTCCATGCACATGGATGCCGGACTCATGGGTGAACACGCCGGCCCCGACGATGCTCTTGTTGACCGGGATGGGCCGCCCCGACGCCACCGCCACCAGATCGGAGATCGGCGGCAGGTGACGCGGCGCGATGCCGGTTGTGCGGCCATGAAGCTGTTCCAGCGCCACGGCGACTTCTTCGAGCGGCGCGTTGCCGGCCCGTTCGCCAAGTCCGTTGACCGTGGTCGAGACATGGGTCGCCCCGCCCAGCACGGCGGCCAGGGAATTGGCGGTGGCCAGCCCCAGGTCGTCGTGGGCGTGGATTTCCAGTTCGAGGTTGGTGTCGCCGCGCAGCACTTCAAAGGCGGCGCGCGTCGCAAAGGGCTCCAGGATGCCCAGGGTGTCGGCAAACCGGAAGCGCCGGGCGCCGGCCTCCTCGGCCACTTCGATCACGGCGCGCAGGAAGTCGAGGTCGGCCCGCGAGCTGTCCTCGCCGCCCAGCGACACCGCCAGCCCCAGGCCGACCGCCCGCTTGATGACGGCCCGCACCTCGGACAGGACCCAGCCCCGGTCGCGCTGCATCTTGCGGGCAATCTGCTGGTCCGACACCGGCACGGACACGTTGACGGCTCTCACGCCACAGGCGACGGCCAGGTCCACATCCCCATCGAGCAGCCGGCACCACGCGATGGGTACGGCGTTCAGCTTGAGATCGACCACGGCGCGGATGCTGTCGCGCTCCTCCGGCCCCATGGCAGGAATGCCGACTTCGAGTTCCGGCACCCCGGCGGCGTCCAGGGCAGCGGCGATGGCGAGCTTCTCGTTGAGCGTGAAGGCCACGCCCGCCGTCTGCTCGCCGTCGCGCAGGGTGGTGTCGTTGATGATGACGGGTACGGCCATGGCAACCTCCCCTTCACGAGCGATCAGGCGTACTCGGGCTTGAACGCCTCGGCACGCGGGGCACCGTTGTCCCAGTAGGGGGACAGGGACCGCAGCCGTCCGATGATCTCGGGCACCGCAGCGATCACTTGATCGATCTCGGCCTCGGTCGTTTCGCGCGACAGCGAGAACCGGATGGCGCCGTGCGCCGCCGTGAACGGAATGTCCATGGCCCGCAGCACATGGCTGGGCTCCAGCGACCCCGAGGTGCAGGCCGACCCCGACGAGGCGGCGATGCCGACCCGGCTGAGGAACAGCAGGATGCCCTCGCCCTCAATGTACTCGAACGCGATGTTGGTGGTGTTGGGCAGGCGGTCGTGGACATTGCCGGTCACAAAGCAATGGCCGACGGTTTCCAGCAGCGCCTTTTCCAGCTTGTCGCGCAGAGCCTTCACCGTGGTGTTTTCCTGGTCCATATGGACCAGGGCCAGTTCGGCCGCCTTGCCAAGGCCGATGATGGCGGTGGTGTTCTCGGTCCCGGCGCGGCGCTCGCGCTCCTGATGGCCGCCGCGCAGCAGCGGGCGGAACCGGATGCCCCGGCGCACGTACAGGGCGCCCACGCCCTTGGGCGCGTGCAGCTTGTGGCCGGACAGCGACAGCATGTCGATGTTGGTCTCGGCCAGCCGCAGCGGCACCTTGCCGACCGCCTGGACGGCATCGGTATGGAACAGGATGCCGTGTTCCTTGGCCATGTCGGCCAGGGCCTCGACCGGGAAAATGGTGCCCGTCTCGTTGTTGGCCCACATGATGGACACCACGGCAACGCGCGGCGACAGGGCGGCCTTGTAGGCGTCAATGTCCAGACGGCCCTGCTTGTCCACCGGGATGATGTGCAGGACATACCCTTCGTGCTTGGCGAGGTGGCGGCAGACCTCCAGGACGGCCGGATGCTCGACCGCGCTGGTGATGATCTCGCGACGGTCGGGGGCGACCTTCAGGGCCGACAGGATGGCCGTGTTGTTGCTTTCCGTACCGCCCGAGGTAAACACGATCTCCGTGTCATGGGCAGCGCCGAGCAGCGCGGCGACGCGGGCGCGGGCCTCGCGCATCTTGCCGCCAACCTCGGCGCCGAAGCTGTGGATCGACGACGGGTTGCCGAAATGCTCGCTGAAGAACGGCAGCATTTCCTCGACCACGCGCGGATCGACGCGGGTGGTGGCGTTGTTGTCGAGATAGATTCCGGTGGGTCCGCTCATGGCGTGCGCTCCTGCTCAGGCGAAACGACGGGCTTCGTGCGGGATGACCCGCAACGGACGGCCGATCTTGTCGATCAGCGCCTGTTGCACGCCCTGCATGGTGACGGCGCTCATCTGGCAGCCGGCGCAGGCGCCGACCAGCTTGACGAACACGCTGTCGCCGTCCACATCGACCAGTTCGATGTCGCCGCCATCGGCCTGGAGGTGCGGACGCAACTCCTCGATGGCCTGCTGGATGACCATGATTTTTTGCAGGTTGGTCATGGCCGGGGCGGCGGCCTGAGCCTTCTTCGCGCCTTCGGCCAGGGGGCTTATCTGGATCAGGCCAGACGCCGCCGGGGCCGGTGCAGCGGCTGCGGCCGCGCCACCGTAGACATAGGCTTCCTCAGCCTTGAGCAGGCCTTCGGCGACCATCGCGGCATTGATGTCGGCCAGCTTCTCCTCGATCTTCTCGAAGCACGTCTTGCACGACCCGCCGGCCTTGGTATAGGCGGTGACCTGCTCGATGGTGGTCAGGCGGTTGCCGCGCACGGCGCGATCCAACATGCCTTCATCCACGCCGAAACACTTGCAGATCAGGGCGCCTTCCTCGTGGTCGTCGTCGGCCAGTTCCTCGCCGGTAAAGTTGGCGATGGCAGCGATCAGCGCCTCGTGGCCCATCACCGAGCAATGCATCTTTTCCGGCGGCAGGCCGCCCAGGAAGTCGGCGATGTCCTGGTTGGTGATGGTGCGCGCCTCGTCGATGGTCTTGCCGATGACGATTTCCGTCAGGGCGGAACTCGACGCGATGGCCGACCCGCAGCCAAAGGTCTGAAACCGGGCATCGGTGATGACCTGGGTGTCGGGATCAACCTTGATCATCAGGCGCAGCGCATCGCCGCACGAGATGGACCCCACCTCCCCCACGCCATTGGCGCCGTCGAGGACGCCCGCGTTCTTGGGATTGAAGAAGTAGTCCTTGACCTTGTCGGTGTAGTTCCACATCGCGGGGGAGCCCTTCCAGCCAGTGTTCCAGATCGTGTTATCGGTTAGGCGGCAAACGACTTGCCGCAACTGCACTTGCCTTCGGCGTTGGGGTTCTCGAACTGGAACCCGGACCCGCCGATGCTCTCCACGAAGTCCAGCGTGGTGCCGGCGATCAGGGCGGCGCTGTCGGTGTCGATGAAGACGGACACGTCGCCGAATTCGAGGACCGTGTCCCCCTCCTCGGCGACGTTTACCAGCCCCATGCGGTACTGGTATCCGGCGCAGCCCCCGGCCGAGACCATGATGCGCAGGCCGGCCGCCTCGCCCTTGACCCTGCGGATGGCGTCCTGCGCCGCTGCGGTGACATGGATCATGACAAAGCCCTCCTTGGGGGTGGTCCCGAGGAAGACCTTGCAAGGACGATGCCAAACATTGGAACCTTTGAAATCTCTGGAATCACACGGCACGGGGCCTGTCGGATGCCCGACACCGTGTCGCACATGCGACAGGGCCGACGAATGCCGGGATCTGTCGCTTCACCCTCAAAGTTTCACATGTTTACAATGATTATATGGTACAATTCCCTGACGTATTTCTCCGGGGGGAGGCCAACCACGATGTTTTCGAACATGAAGATTGGCGGCAGGCTGTTCATCCTGATCGCCACAGCGATCGCAGCCCTGGCCGTCATTGGCGCGATCGGCGTGTTTGCCACCGCCTCCATCAATTCCATGCTGGACCGCGCGCGTGCCGAAGCGCAGCGACCGATGATGCAGTTCAGCAACATCAACGAACAGCTTCAGGAAAGCTTCCGGCAGCTTTATGCGGCGTCCCTGCACAATCCGTCGCTACGGGCCGCGCCGTACCATAATCATCCGGTTACGCTGCACACCGACGCCGTAGTCAAGGCCGTCCAGGCGGTCAACGAGGAACTGTCGGCCTACCGCGCCTCGACGGCCGGATCGCTGTTCCCGGCTGACCTGTCCAAGTTTCAGACCACATGGACCACGCTGACCGGCGAAAGCCTGGCCCGCGCCACAGATCTGGCGAACATGGACAGCGCGGATGGCTACGAGGACCTGGGCATCCACCTGACCACGACCGTCCTGCCGCAGTTCAATACCGCCAAGCTGAGCGCGGCGAAGGTGCTTCTGGAACACCAAGCCTACGCCGACCGACTGGTCGCCGAGGCCGCCGCCCAATATAACTTCGCCAAGTGGGGCATCATCCTGGGCGGTCTGGGCATCGGTGCCCTGGTGTTGTTCGGCGCCATCCTGATCGGGCGGTCGATCACCCGGCCGATCCTGTCCATGACCAGCGCCATGCACGTGCTGGCCGGCGGCGACAAGACCATCGCCATTCCCGGCACGGAACGTCACGACGAAGTGGGCGAAATGGCCGCCGCCGTGCAGGTGTTCAAGGACAACATGATCAAGGCCGACCAGTTGTCGGCCGAACAGAAGCGTGAGCAGGAAGCCCGCAACAAGCGGGCAGAAACCGTCACCCGCCTGACCACCGAGTTCGACTCGCGGGTCGGCAGCGTGCTGGGCGCCGTGTCAGCCGCCGCGACCGAGATGGAGGCCACCGCTGGCACCATGTCGAGCACCGCCGACCAGACCAGCCACCAGGCGTCGGCCGTTGCCGCCGCCGCCGAGGAGGCCGCCGCCAACGTGCAGACGGTGGCCAGTTCGGCCGAGGAACTGACCGCCTCCATTCACGAAATCTCGCGTCAGGTCGCCCGCTCGACCGAGATCGCCAGCGCCGCCGTCGACAAGGCCAACCACACCCACGAACAGGTGCGCGGCCTGGCCGAGGCGGCCAGCAAGATCGGCGAGGTGGTCAACCTCATCACCGACATTGCCGACCAGACCAACCTCCTGGCGTTGAACGCCACCATCGAGGCGGCACGGGCCGGTGACGCCGGCAAGGGCTTTGCCGTGGTCGCCAACGAGGTCAAGAATCTCGCCAACCAGACCGCCAAGGCGACCGAGGAAATCAGCCGCCAGATCCGCGCCGTGCAGGAAGAAACCCAGGAAGCCGTCGAAGCGATCAACGAAATCACCGAGGTCATCAGCTCGATGAACGAGATCGCCACCACCATCGCCAGCGCGGTGGAGGAACAGGGTGCGGCCACGGCCGAAATCGCCCGCAACGTCGAGGAAGCCGCCGCCGGCACGGGGGAAGTCACCTCCAACATCGTCGGCGTCAACCAGGGCGCTGGCGAAACCGGTTCGGCCGCCGGCGAGGTCCTGGAAGCGTCCCGCGAACTGTCCCAGCAGGCCGACACCCTCAAAGGCGTGGTCGAAAAGTTCCTGCACGACGTCCGCGCCGCCTGACCCCGGACGCTGCGCCCCGTTTAGGCCCAATATCGACCGCATAAAGCACACCGGACCTTGACGGGAATCAAGACGGCGTCCCCCACCCTGTGGCACAACGGCCTCGCTCCCCCAGAGCATAGTCCGGAGACGCCCCGATGACCGCCCTCGCCCTTGCCTGGTCCGATTCCCTGAAGGTCAACGTCGAGTTCATCGACCACGACCACGCCGAATTCATCGCCCTGCTCAATGCCGCCACGCAGGCCGACGATGCCGCGCTGCCGGCCGCCTTCGACGCCCTGCTGACCCACACGGTCGAGCATTTCGCCCGCGAGGAAGAGTTGATGGACCGCGTCGGATTCTTCGCCAGCGACTGCCACAAGGGCGAACACGCCCGCGTCCTCAACGAGGCCCGCCGCTTCCGCACCCACCTCGACGGCGGCAACGTCGCCTATGTGCGCGCCTATCTGGCCGACCATCTGCCACAATGGTTCATCCTGCACCGCAACACCATGGACAACGCCACCGCCGCGTTTGCGCTGCAAAAGGTATGATAACGGCCTAATCCAACAACGCTCTTGCAAAAACCCGCCGCTCCCTTAGCCTCAAGCAAACAACTGCCGGAGAGAAGGGGGCGGCCATCATGCCAGCGCATGTCATCACCATCGCGCAGCAGAAGGGCGGAGCAGGCAAGACCACGCTCGCCGCGCAGCTTGCCGCCGCCTTCGTCAAGGCTGGCGCCAAGGTGGCCGTCATCGACATCGATCCACAAAAAAGCCTGGCCGGCTGGCACGGCGTGCGCTGTGCCGCCCTAGAAGGCAGCGGCGAGAGCGGCGGCGGCATCGGCCTGACCGAGGTCGCCGGCTGGCGCCTGAGTACCGAACTGGAGCGCCTGCGGGCCGGCCACGACTGGATCATCATCGACAGCCCGCCCCACGCTGAAACCGATGCCAAGGCCGCCATCCGCGCCGCCGACCTCATCCTGGTGCCGGTGCAGCCCAGCCCCATGGACCTGTGGGCCATCGGCCCGACCCTGGAGGCCGCGCGCAAGGAAAAGCGCCAGGCCGTGCTGGTCCTCAATCGCATGCCGCCGCGTGGCAACCTGCCCGACCGCATCGTCGCCGAACTGGCCAAGCTGGATGTTCCGGTGGCCGACAGCAGGCTGGGCAGCCGCGTCGCCTTCGCGGCCTCCATGATGGAGGGCAAAGGCGTGGTCGAAACCCAGCCGCGCAGCGCCGCAGCCCAGGAAATCCGCGCCCTGGCCGACGAAGTCACGGCCATGCTCCGCAAACCCAGGTAGGTAGACTTAATGTTTTATTCTCTGCTGATCGCCCTGCACATGCTCGGCGCCATCGTGTGGGTGGGCGGCATGTTCTTTGCCACCCTGGTCCTGCGTCCGGCCACCCAGGTGCTGGAGCCCCATGACCGTCTGGTCCTGTTCAGCAAGGTATTCCCCCGCTTCTTCCGCTGGGTGTGGATCAGCCTGATCGCCCTTCTGGTGTCCGGGTACTGGGTGGTGTTCGGCCTGTATGGCGGATTCGCCAACGTCGGCGTCCACGTTCACATCATGCAGTTGACCGGCCTCATCATGGTCGGCCTGTTCGCCACCCTGTACTTCGTGCCGTTTCGCCGGTTCGAGCAGGCCGTGGCCGGCAACGATATGCTTGCCGCCAGCAAGCACATCGCCACCATCCGCACCATCATCACCATCAACCTCGTCCTTGGCCTCATCACCTCCGCCCTCGGCGCGGCGCGGGTGTTTTGGGGGTAGGGGGAAAGCGGGCTCTGCCCGCACCCGCCAGGAGCCACGGGCTCCTGGACCTCGGGAACAAGGTTTTTCAAGCCGCGCGCAGCGCAGAAAACGGCAAGACTGTCTGCCTGCGGCGCAAGAGAAAGAGATCCTTCATGGGTTCCAAGGACCAATAGCCCTTGGCGGGCCTGGGCAGCGCCCAGTTCTTCCTCCGTCACGGCCTCACACCGGCTCCACCAGTTCCGTCCGCACCCTGATTTCGCTGTGCAATGTCCGGTGCACCGGGCATTTGTCGGCGATTTCCAGGAGTTTGGCGCGGGTGGCGGCGTCGAGGTCGCCGATCAGTTCCACCTGGCGTTCGATGACGTCCACCTTGCCGTTGGTCGTTTCGCAGTCGGCGCAGTCGGTGGCGTGGGCCTTGCTGTGTTTCAGGCGCACGGCCACGCGGTCCAGCGGCAGGCCCTTGCGATCGGCGTACATGCGGATGGTCATGGACGTGCACGCCCCCAGCCCGGCCAGCAGCAGGTCATACGGCCCCGGCCCGGTGTCGGTGCCGCCGACCGAAACGGGTTCATCGGCGCGCAGGCGGTGGCGGCCGACCACCACGCTTTGGGCAAAAGACCCCAGGCCGTTCTCGGCCACCAGCACCACGCCGTCTTCCAAAGGCCGGTCGGCCAGATCCGGGCGCGGCTCGGCCCCGGCGCCCAGGTAGCGGCGGGACCATGCGGCGATCACGTCGGCCACATAGGTGGCGTCCTCGCGCCGGGTCAGCAGGTGGTCGGCGTCATCCAGCGATACAAAGCTCTTGGGGTGCTTGGCCGCCTGATAGATGTGCTGGGCATTGTCGATACTGACCTGGCGGTCGAGCGGCGCGTGAAACAGCAGCAAAGCCTTGCGCATGTGGGCGATGCCGTCGAGAAGGCGGTGTTCGTCGATGTCGTCCAGAAAGCCCCGGTTGATCGTGAACGGCCGCCCGCCGATGCACACCTCGGCCTCGCCGGCGGCCTCGATGGCTGGCACCGACTCGCGGAACAACTCGATGACATGCGACGGCCCGGCCGGGGCATTGATCGACACCACCGCGCGGGCCGAGGCGATGCGCGGCGCGGCGGCCAGCACAGCGGCGCCGCCCAGGCTGTGGCCGATGAGCAGCGCCGGACCAGCACGGTTCTCGGCCAGCCACGCGGCGGCGGCTTCGAGGTCGGCGACATTGGAGGAGAAGTTGGTGTTGGCGAACTCGCCCTCGCTGGCCCCCAGGCCGGTGAAGTCGAAGCGCAGCACGGCGATGCCACGTTCCGCCAGCCCGGTCGAGATGCGCGACGCCGCGAACACGTCCTTGGAACAGGTGAAGCAGTGGGCGAACAGGGCATAGGCCACCGGCTCGTCCTCGGGCAGATCCAGGCGGGCGGCCAGGGTGTGGCCGTGGGCGCCGGGGAATTCCACCTTCTCGCTACGTCCGCTCATGCGTTTCTCCTGGGGCTTGTATGGTGGGCCGCTCAAGGCTAACCCTTTACGGGCGGCAGAAAAACAGGAGACGCTCCATGACTGACGATCAGCGCACCCCCCGGACCGTGGATATCGTGGAGCGCGAGCGGGTCTACAACGGGTACTTCAAAATCGACCGTTTCCGCCTGCGCCACGAACTGTTCCAGGGCGGCATGGGCAAGGACGTCATCCGCGAGGTGGCCGAGCGGGGGCATGCCGTCGCCGTGATGCTTTATGACCCCGACCGCGACGCCTGCGTGATGATCGAGCAGTTCCGCCCCGGTGCGTATGCGGCGGGCTGGGATGCCTGGCTGCTGGAGGTCGTCGCCGGCATCATCGAGGACGGCGAATCGGCCGAGGACGTCGCCCGCCGCGAATGCGTCGAGGAAGCCGGGGTGACGGTGGACGACTTGATCGCCGGCCCCGCCTATCTCGCCAGTCCCGGTGTCCTGACCGAGAGCATCAGCCTCTATGTCGGGCGCGTCGATTCGACCCGCTGCGGTGGGGTCCACGGCCTGGGCGAGGAGGGCGAGGACATTCGCGTGATGGTCCTGACGGTCGAGGAGTTGCGCCGGATGCTCGACGAACACCGCCTGACCAATGCAACCACGCTGATTTCGGTCCAATGGCTGCTGCTGAACCGTGATCGCCTACGCAAGCAGTGGGGTATCGCTTGAAGTTACACTCCAGGCGACCTACTCTTTGTGCATTCAACTGAGTTAGAGGACTTTCTTCCCATGGATATCCGCGACGGCTTCATCGGCACCATCGGCAACACTCCCCTCATCCGCCTGAAGTGGGCGTCCGAGCAGGCCGGTTGCACCATCCTGGGCAAGGCGGAGTTCCTCAATCCCGGCGGGTCGGTCAAGGATCGCGCCGCCTTGGCCATCATCGAGGACGCCGAGGAAAAGGGCCTGCTCAAGCCGGGCGGTACCATCGTCGAGGGCACCGCCGGAAACACCGGCATCGGCTTGGCCCTGGTCGGCAACGCGCGCGGTTACAAGACCGTGATCGTGATGCCGGAAACCCAGAGCCAGGAAAAGAAGGACATGCTGCGCCTGTGCGGCGCCGACCTGCGGCTGGTCCCGGCGGTGCCCTACAAAGACCCCATGAACTATGTGCGGTATTCGGGGCGGCTGGCCGAGGAACTGGGCGGTTTCTGGGCCAACCAGTTCGACAACACCGCCAACCGCGCCGGCCATTACCGCACCACCGGGCCGGAAATCTGGGACCAGACCGAGGGCACGGTAACCGGCTTCACTTGCGCGGTGGGCACCGGCGGAACCCTGTGGGGGGTCAGTCAGGCCCTGAAGGAGCGCAACAAGAATATCGTCTGCGCACTGGCCGACCCCTATGGCTCGGCGCTGTTCGACTGGGTCAAGCACGGCGAACTGAAGTCCGAGGGCGGTTCGATCACCGAGGGAATCGGCCAGGGCCGCGTGACCGGCAACCTCGAAGACCTGCTGGTGGACGACGCCCTGCGCATCTCCGACTCCGAGGCGCTGGACGTTGTGTTCAACCTGCTCATCAAGGACGGCCTGGTGCTGGGCGGGTCGTCGGGCATCAACGTGGCGGCCGCCATTCATCTGGGCCGCACGCTCGGCCCCGATGCCGTGGTGGCGACAATCCTGTGCGACAGTGGAACCCGATACCAGAGCAAGTTGTTCAATCCGGACTTCCTGCGCTCCAAGGGGCTTCCGATCCCGCCCTGGATGGCGTAGGGATCAAGGTAAGCCCGATCAACGGGCTACCGGAGTCCACGGAGAGGAAACACCCATGTCCGACGTCCCCGCCCTGGTCAGCACCGCATGGCTGGCCGAGCGCCTGAGCGCGCCCGACATCCGAATCGTCGATGCCAGCCACTACGTCCCGACAGTCCAGCGCGACGCCCGCGAGGAATACGAGGAATGCCACATTCCCGGCGCCGTGTTCTTTGACATCGACGAGATCAAGGACACCAAGAGCCCCTACCCCCACATGATGCCGCCGCCCGAGGTGTTTTCCTCCAAGGTGCGCCGGCTGGGCCTGGGCGACGGCAATCACATCGTGGTCTATGACGGCAACGGCGGGGCCAGCGCCGCCGCCCGCGTGTGGTGGATGTTCCGGGTGTTCGGTAACTCCAACGTCTCGGTACTGGACGGCGGCATGCCCAAGTGGCTGCGCGAGGGCCGCCCGACCGACGACATGCCGCCCATCCCGCGCGAGCGCCACTTCACCCCCCGCATCGACACCACCCTGATCCGCACCGCCGAGGACGTCCTGAAGGAAGTCGAAACCGGCCGCGCCCAGGTGGCCGACGCCCGCTCCGCCGGCCGCTACCGGGGCGACGACCCCGAACCGCGCGCGGTATCCCGCCAGGGCCACATCCCCGGCAGCGTCAGCCTGCCGTTCCTCGACCTCATGGACCCGCGCGAGCTGACCATGAAGGACCCGGCCGAGATCAAGGCCTGCTTCGCCGCCGCCGGCATCGACCTGTCCAAACCCCTGACCGCCACCTGCGGTTCAGGCGTCACCGCCTGCGTCATCGCCCTGGCCGCCGAACTGATCGGCAAGTCCGATGTCGCGATCTATGACGGGTCCTGGGCCGAATGGGCCGAACGGCCGGAGTTCCCCATCGAAAGCGGCCACCCGCCGACGCCCCTGGACCACCACGCGGCGACGACGGAGTAAGTTTTGGTCCGCTGACGCGGACGGGCTGCCGCCCACGCCCGCTTGGGGCAAGCCCCAAACCCCATTGTTTTTCTTCAAGAAAACAAAAATGGGTTCGGGGGCCTGCCCCCAAGCGGGTGTGGACGGCAGCCCACCATTGCCCCTACTCCGCCGCCATCGCCATGGGCGGTTCGTCCAGCCGAGGCATCAACTCGGCCCAGCGGCGTTCGGCGTCCTCCACGGCGCGGTCCTTGATGGCGCCGTAGCCCCGGATGGTGGCGGGTACGGCGGCGATCTCGATGCCGACCGGCAGGGTGTGGGGCGACAGCTTGGCGAGCACGGTTTCCATGCGCTCGCGGTATTCGGTGATCAAGCGGCGTTCCATGCGACGTTCGGCAGTCCGGCCGAAGGGGTCGAGGGCGGTTCCGCGCAGGCCCTTGAGGCGGGCCAGCCCCTTCATGGCGGTGAGGATCCACGGCCCGAACTGGCGCTTCTTGTCGCCCAGCAGCGGCGGAGCGAGGTGCAGGGTAACCCGCGTGTCGCCCTGGAACGTCCGCTTGAGGTCGGCGGCGAAGGTGCCATCGGTGTACAGCCGGGCGACCTCGTATTCATCCTTGTAGGCCATCAGCTTGTAGAGGTTACGGGCCACGGCCTCGGTCAGGGCGCGTTTGCCGGACACGCGGGCCTCGGTCTGCTCGACCTGCGCCACAAATGCGGCGTAGGTTTCCGCATAAGAGGCGTTCTGATAGGCTGTCAGGTCGGCCGTCCGCCGGGCGATGATCTCCGGCAGGGTGCGGGCCGGCGGCAAGGACTGCCCGCCCTGCGCGTCCACCACCCGGTCCACGAAGGCCGGATCATGGGCGGCCAGCCGGCCCCACGCCAGGGTCCGCTTGTTGGCGACCACGGCGACGCCGTTCAGTTCCACGGCGCGCTCCAGGGCCTCCAGGCTGACCGGGACCAGCCCCTTCTGCCACGCATAACCAAGCATGAACAGGTTCGCGGCGATGGAGTCACCGAGCAACGCCGTCGCCAGCCGGTTGGCGTCAACGAAGTGCGTGCGGTCCTCGCCCACCGCATTCCGCAGGGCCTTCTTGAGGCTTTCAGCCTGAAGGCTGGCGTCGGGGCTGCGCACGAAGGCGGCGGTGGGGATTTCGGTGGTGTTGGCGACCACGGTGGAATGACCGGCGCGCAGGGTGCCAAGCGCCTCAGGACTGGCCCCGACCACCATGTCGCAGGCCAGCAGAACCTCGGCCTGACCGACGTCGATGCGGACCTGGTTCAGGGCCTCGGGCGAGGCGCCGATGCGGACGTGACTGAGCACCGCCCCGCCCTTTTGCGCAAAGCCCATGAAGTCCAGCACGCTAGCGCCCTTGCCTTCCAGGTGGGCGGCCATGCACAGCAGGGCGCCCACGGTGACGACACCGGTTCCGCCGACCCCGGTGACCAGGATTTCGAACGGCTCGCCCAGACTGGGCGCGGCCGGCAGCGGCAGGGCGGCCAGACGGGCGGCCAGATCAACCTCGTCGGTCTGCGCGGCGTCGGGCTTGCGCGGGGCGCCGCCGTGGACGGTCACAAAGCTCGGGCAGAAGCCGTTCAGGCAGGAATAGTCCTTGTTGCAGGAGTTCTGGTCGATCTGGCGTTTGCGGCCGAACTCGGTTTCGAGCGGGACGACGGACAGGCAGTTGGACTTGACGCCGCAGTCACCGCAACCTTCGCAGACCGCCTCGTTTATCATCACCCGCTTGGGCGGATCGACCATCAGGCCGCGCTTGCGCTTGCGCCGCTTCTCGGCCGCACATTCCTGGTCGTAGACCAGCACCGTGACGCCCTCGACGCCCGACAGGTCGCGCTGCACGGCGTCCAAGTCGTCCCGGCCATGGATGGTCACGCCGGGTGCGAAATCGGTGCCGCGTGGGTACTTGTTGGGCGCGTCGGTGACCACGGCGATGCGTTTGACGCCCTCGGCATGAACCTGGCGGGTGATCTCGGGCACGCTGAGCGGCCCGTCGTGGGGCTGGCCGCCGGTCATGGCGACGGCGTCGTTGAACAGGATCTTGTAGGTGATGTTGACCTTTGCGGCGACAGCCTGCCGCAGGGCCATCAGCCCGGAGTGGTAATAGGTGCCGTCGCCCAGGTTCTGGAAGACATGCTTGCGGGTGGAGAACGGCGCCTGTCCGACCCAGTTCACACCCTCGCCGCCCATCTGGATCAGGCCCTCGGTCTGGCGGTCCATCCAACTTGCCATGAAGTGGCAACCGATGCCCGCAAATGCCTTGGATCCCTCAGGAATTCGAGTTGACGTGTTGTGTGGGCAGCCTGAGCAAAAGTAAGGCACACGCGTCACATCCGGCGGAACGTCGTGGCCCTGCTGGCAGGTTGGGAAAGCTGCGCTCATCCGTCGCGAAAGCTGAGCGCGAAGATCGGGGAAGGCCACCCCCAACCGCTCGACCAAGGCCGGGGCGATGCGTGAGGGACGCAGTTCACCGACCGTCGGCAGCAGCGATTTGCCGATAATCCTGGGCGCCCTGGCCTGCCCGTAGAGCAACGTCTTGAGTTGGTCCTCGATGACCGGGCGCTTTTCCTCGATGACCAGGATTTCCTCCAGCCCGGCGGCAAAGCGGCGCAGGCCAGTGGCCTCCAGCGGCCACGACAGCCCGACCTTGAGGAGGCGCACCCCCCGCCCGACCAGTTCCGCGTGACTGAGGTCCAGCCGGTCGAACACCTCCAGGGCGTCCATATGCGCCTTGCCGGTGGTGACGATGCCCAGGCGGGCGTTCGGTGCGTCGATCACCAGCCGGTCCAGCGGATTGGCGCGTGCAAAGGCCTGCACGGCCTCCAGCTTGGCGGCCAGACGCTCCTCCAAGGCAAGGCTCGGCAGGTCCGGCCAGCGGTAGTGCAGGCCGCCCGGCGGCGGGGTGAAGTCGGTCGGCGTCGTGAACGTCAGGCGGTGCGGATCGACGTTGATCGACGCGGCGCTCTCCACCGTTTCAGAAATCGCCTTAAAGCCGACCCAGGTACCGGAAAACCGCGACAACGCCCAGCCGTACAGGCCGAAATCCAGGTAGTCCTGAAGGTTGGCCGGATTGAGCACCGGCATGGACCACGCCATGAATGCCTGTTCGGACTGGTGCGGCATGGACGACGACACCACGCCGTGGTCGTCGCCGGCCACCACCAGCACCCCACCGTGTGGGCTGGAGCCATAGGCGTTGCCGTGCTTCAGGGCATCGCCGGAGCGGTCAACGCCCGGACCCTTGCCGTACCACAGCGCGAACACGCCGGTGACCGAGCCTTCGCCGCTGCCCTCGACCTGCTGCGAGCCGAGAACCGCCGTGGCGGCCAGATCCTCGTTGATAGCCGGTTGGAACCGGACGTTGGCGGCGTCCAGATGCTTGGCCGCCTGCCACAGCGCCTGATCGTAGCCGCCCAAAGGGCTGCCCCGGTAACCCGAGATGAACCCGGCGGTATCCAATCCCGCCGCACGATCGCGTGCCGCCTGCATCAGTGGCAGGCGGACCAGCGCCTGTGTGCCGGTCAGGTAGACCCGCCCAGCCTCCCGCGCATAACGGTCGTCCAGCCGATATTCGGCATCAAAGGCAGCCATGAAAACCTCCCGACAGTCGGTTGCCACACCAGTAGGGTGGGGCTTATCCGAGTGCGATTTGTTCTCATTTTACCAATGCACGGCGGAAATAGGCTTTCCCTCTCACCCCGTTCCGGGGGTAAATTGGAAAGGTTCTTGCCCGCAACAGCCCCAATCTGGAAAGGCCTTGCCATGCGCGTCCAACTTGATGGGTCCGAGCGCCGCATCCTGACCGAACTTCAAGGCAACGCCCGGCTGACCAATCAGGAATTGGCCGAGCGCATTGCACTGTCTCCCTCGCCATGCTGGCGCAGGGTGCGGAGCCTGGAGGAGCGCGGCGTCATCCGGGGCTACGTGACGCTGCTGGACCCGCGCAAGGTTGGCATCGGCGAAAGCGTGTTCTGCAACGTCACGCTGGAACGCCACACCGAAGGCGCGGTCGAACGGTTCGAGATGGAGGTCATGCGCCACCCCGAAATCCTGGAGTGTTACGCCATGACCGGCGACGCCGACTATCTGTTGCGCGTGGTGGTGGACGAAGTGCGGTCCTACGACCGTTTCCTACAGGAATTCATCTTCCGCCTGCCGGGCGTCGCCAACGTGCGCAGCCACTTCGCGCTGCGTGCTGTGAAATATGACACCGCCCTGCCGCTGGGCCAGTTCGACGAGCAGGACCCCTAAGGGGCGTCACCCCCATTTGGGCATGCTGCTCATGGTGATGCCGGCGAGTAAGGCAATGAGGGCCAAGCCAGCCATGATGGCCATGGCAATCTTGTCGCGGTTCACGGACGTCGTCCTTTTCAACTTGAGCCAGTCTCGCAGACAGTCTAGGCAGCCCGTTGCCATTAGGAAAGAAAATCCCTCCGGCTTCCGATTCGCGGCCGACCGGATAAAATCGGGCACAAAATCCGCCTTCCGTCACTTCCACTGTCGAATGAATTGCAGCGCGCCAGGGCGCACAAATCCTGCATTTTATGCACTCATGCGCTGGATGCAGGGCGCCCCGCGAAAATCACCATTGCACCCTGCCCCGCTCCTGCCAAAATCCGCCGCCAGTGTGGACGGAGATCGCGTGTCGCCTCTCCTTGGGTTTTCGGGACCAAACAAACCATGATCATTGCATACCGTGGCCTTGCTCTGGGCGCTCTTGTCCTGGGTGCTTTCCTTGCCGCGACACCGTCGTCCCCTGCCTTTGCGGCCGACGCCCCCTACGCCAACGAAAAGGCCAAGGCCGAGCGCGCTGCGGCGACCGCTCCGGCGGCCCGTCCAGCCCCCGCCTCCAGCCCAAAGCCGACTCCCGCAGCCGTGCCGGGCGTCCCCGCCCCCAAGGCCTTGCAGCCCGACATCGCCGGCGAGTGCGCCTGGACCGGCAAGCGCGTGATCGGCCTGCTCGCCCGCGACGACGTGGACACCGCCAAGCGGTTCCTTGAGTTCTACACCCTGTTCAACTGCCGTCAGGCGCACCTCGCTCCCGTGATGCGCTGCATGATCCTGGAAACCACCAACGCTCCCCCCGAAGAAGCCGAAGCGGCGCGCGTTGATCGCTGCTGGTCCGCCAGCAGTCTGTAAGACGCCGCACGCGCCTGACCGCAGCCCCGCCAGGACTCCATCCGGCGACGTAGGGCTACGCGAAAAGGGCGATTGCGCGCCGCAAAATAACCACTCTTGCGGCGCCCTTCTGCCGCATCCGTAACTTATGCTCTAACGCAGTTGCGTCGGCATTCAGGGGTTCAGTGCATTATGCGAGGCACCGTCGTTGCGATTCTGCTCGCCACCGTGGTCGCCGCCGCGGCCCACCTGACCGTCTGGCAGATCGCCGGCGTGACGGTGACGCCGCCGGATGTGGACGGCGCGATACACTCGCTGTCGTTCAGCCCATTTGGCCCCGACGAGGATGCCGAGCGAACCGCTTCGGTTTCGGCCGAGCGGCTGGACGCCGACCTGACCCTTCTGGCAGGCGTGACATCAACGGTCCGTATCTACTCGACCAGCCAGGGCCTCGATCAGGTTCCCGCCATCGCCCGGCGTCACGGCCTGAACGTGACTGTCGGCGCCTGGGTGGACAAGGACCTGGAACGCACGACGAAGGAAATTGAAACCGCCGTTACCCTGGCGCGCGAAAACTTCAACGTCCGCTCCGTCTACGTCGGCAACGAGGCCGTGATGCGCAAAGACATCACGCCGGATGACCTCATCACCCTGATCCGTCAGGTCAAGCGCCGCGTGTCGGTCCCGGTGACCACCGGCGAGGTCTGGCACGTCTGGGTGGACCACCCCGAACTGGTGCGCGAGGTGGATTACATCGCCGCCCACATTCTGCCCTACTGGGAAGAGGTGTCGCCGGACGAGGTCATCAAGGCGGCGTTCGAGCGCTACGACCTGCTGCGCCGCACCTACCCCGGCAAGAAGGTGGTGATCGCCGAATTCGGCTGGCCCAGCCAGGGATACAACAACGGCCCGGCCGTTCCGGGCGCCGCCCGACAGGCCGACATCCTGCGGGAATTCCTGCGCGAGGCCCGGCATCGCGGCGTCGAATACAACATCATCGAGGCGTTCGACCAGCCGTGGAAGACCAACGAAGGGTCGGTCGGCGCCTACTGGGGCCTGTTCGACGCCGACCGCAAGGCCAAGTTCGAGCTTGAAGGCCCGGTCGAGGTCCATTACCGCCCGGTCGCCGCCGGCGCCCTGGTGCTGGGTGCCCTGCTGACCTGGATCGGCCTGCGCCGCCGCAAGCCGACCATTGCCCACGCCATCCTGTACGGTCTTGCCGCCAACGGGTTTGCGGCCGGTATCGCACTGGCCGCCGCCTATCCGTTCACCGCCTACATCAACTTTGGCACCGCCCTGATGTGGGGCTCCGGCCTCATCATGGTCGTGCCGCTGGCCATCATGACCCTGGTCAAGGTCAACGAGATCGGCGAGGTCCTGCTGGGCCGCCGCCCGCAGCGCCTGATCCGCGTCGGCGGCGACGCTCCGGTGCGCCCGGCCGACCGGCCGTGGCCGTTGGTGTCGGTGCATATCCCGGCATACAAAGAACCGCCGGCGATGCTGAACCACACCCTCGACACGGTGGCCGACCTGGACTACCCGTGCTTCGAGGCGCTGGTCATCATCAACAACACGCCCGAGGAAGAATACTGGAAGCCGGTGGCCGCCCACATTGAGGCGCTGAACGCCCGCCTGGGCAAGACCGTGTTCAAGTTCGTGTTCATCCCCAAGGTGGCCGGCTTCAAGGCCGGCGCCATGAACGAGGCGCTGGCCCACATGGACCCGGCGGCCGAGGTCATCGCCCTGATCGACGCCGATTATGCCGTAGACCGCGCCTGGCTGCGCGACCTGATCCCGGCCTTCGACGATGCCACGGTGGCGCTGGTCCAGGCCCCGCAGGATCACCGCGACGGCGCCGACACCCCGCTCAAGACCATGATGAACTGGGAATATGCCGGGTTCTTTGACATCGGCATGGTCCAGCGCAACGAAGACAACGCCATCGTCGCCCACGGCACCATGCTGATGCTGCGCCGCTCGGCGTTCGAGGCCGTCGGCGGGTGGTCCAGCGACACCATTGTCGAGGACACCGAACTTGGCCTGCGCCTGTTCGAAGCCGGCTGGCAGGCCCGCTACACCAACCGCCGCTATGGCTGGGGCCTGCTGCCCGACACCTTCAAGGCGTTCAAGACGCAGCGCCACCGCTGGGCCTATGGCGCCATCCAGATCATCAAGAAGCACGCCCGCCACATGCTGCCGTCGGCCAAGGGCCTGACGCCGCGCCAGAAGGAACAGTTCGTGGCCGGCTGGACGTTCTGGCTGTCCGACGCCCTGGGTGTGGCCGTGGCGGTCATGAACCTCATCTGGGTGCCGGTCATCGTGCTGTTCGGCATGACCCTGCCGATGATGGCGCTGACCATTCCCATCCTGACCGCCTTCGTGGTCAACGTCCTGCACTGCGTCCTGCTGTATCGCAAGCGCGTCGGCGCGGCCCTGCCCCAGATCCTGGGCGCGGCGCTGGCCGCCATGAGCCTTCAGTTGACGGTTGGCCAGGCGGTTCTGGCCGGTCTGGTCAAGGACTCCCTGCCCTTTGCGCGGACCGAAAAGGGCGGCAATGCCACCAAGCGCAAGAAGGGCGAGCAGAGCCCGGTTCTGTGGGAAACCGTCCTCGGCCTGCTGCTGCTGAGCGCGGCGGCGACCCTGGCCGCCACCAACGACGCCCGCATCACCGAGCAGGACCTGTTTGCCGCCACCGTGGCGGTGCAGGCCATCCCGTTCCTGTCCGCCATCGTGATGCGCGGCATCGAGAAGAAGCAGGGGTCCTCCCCGCTGCTTGGTCGTCTCGGTCGGCTGCTGTCGCGTCCCGCGCCGATCGCCCCCGACGTTCTCTGAGCGAGGTCCAGACGTGTCCGTGCGCGCACTTCTCCCCGTCGTCGCCGTGGGGCTGAGCTTGGCGCTTGCCTGGCCGGCCGCCGCTGCGATTGACTGCCAGACCACCGTGGACAGCGCCGAGTTGCTTGTCTGCGCGCGGATTGACCTGGAGGCCGCCGAAAAGTCCGTCGCGGCCCTTGAACGCAAAACCTTGGCCATCCTGCGGCCCAACGGGCGCGGCGTGTTCACCGACGCCCAGACCACCTGGAAGGCATGGCGCGACGCCGACTGCGCCTGGAACGCCTACGACCTCGACAGCGGCACCAGCGACGCCCTCATCCTCGCCACCTGCCGGGCCGACATGACGATGACCCGCGCCGACGACCTGCAAAGTGCGCTGGAAACAATCCACTAGTAGAACATATCGCGCCGGTAGCCCGCTGTTGCGGATGGCTGCCGCCAACCTGGCGGGACCTCCAGACATCCTTGTTTTCTTTGAAGAAAAACAAGGGGTTCGGGGATTTATCCCCGAGCAGGTTTGGGCGGCAGCCCAAAATGCACAATCCACGTGACCGGCAGACCGCCTACAGCCGAACCGGCCGCACCGCATCGGCATCCCACCGCCAGCCGGAGCACCCGGCCACCAGGGGCACCCCCCCGACCCAACGGTCGCGCGGTCCGCAGGCCATCCAGTCCATGCGTCCGGCAAGCAGAGCGCGGCCGGTGGTGGTCAAAGTGATGCGACGCTCGAACGGCCCACCAGCAGGCGGGCTGTCGGGAGCAATGCCGACGGCCGGATCACGCGCCTCCAAAAGGCGCCGCACGATGGGCAGAACCATCAGGTCGCCCAGGTACGGCATGGGCTCGGCGGCCTCATAGCGCCGGAACACCTCCTCGACCGAGGCCGGACCTTGTTCCAGGGCCTGCAACAGCAGGCGCTCGGTCATGCCCAGGCCGTCGCGGCGCCACGGCAGTTCCGCCAGATGCCGGACCAAGGCCTGGGCCATCAGCGGCAGGGCGGGTGTCCCGCCGCAGGCCAGGACGTGCAGGGGCATCGGTGTCGCTGCCCGCAAAGCCTGCCAGACCCGCAAGCCCAGCGACACCTGCCCCGGCGCCACCGGCCGCCGCCGCGCCCACAGCGTACGGAGATCGGTGGCTGTAAGCTGGCCGAGCCCACGAAACGGAACGACGCCGGGAAAGCGGTCAATGCAGATCAGTTCAAGGGTCGGGCGCGCGTTGGCGAAGCGGGCCAGCACGCGGGCCAGCAGAAGTTGGTCGTAAGTGTCGTGCTCGAACCACAGGACCACGCGGTCACCACTGCTCACGGCAGTGTCCAAGGCGGCCTCCTCAGCCTCCAGGCGGCGCAGCGCGCGGTCGGTTGCAATGCCATAATCTTCGGCCAGAAACGCCGCGCGGACGCCCAGCAAATCGGCGCCCTCGGGCACCGGCCCCTGGCACACCGGGTCGGCATATTCGACGAAGCCCCCGACGAACCCGCCATCGCGCAGGGCTTGGCGGATATCGCTGCCGCAGCGCAGGTGAATGGTTGGCCGGTCGGCGTCGAGCGCGTCGGTCCGCTCCTCACACTGCGGCTGCCCAACACCGGCGAGCGGCGGCGCGGCGATGAGCGGGTTGGCCATGGGGCTCTCCGTTGCAAATGGGGCTGCCGCTGAATGTCACGACAGACCACCATCATGAAAATCAAAAAAGGCGGCCACATGGCCGCCGGATGGAAAACGAAAGAATTTTCGACTCGCAGATGGTCAGGGAGACGGCATCCCGAGGTGCGCCGGCTTGGGCACCGAAACCGGGATGACCCGCGCACCGGCAGAGATCCGACGCACGGCAGGAGCACTGGTCGTCTTGGAATAGATAAACCCGTGGGTGGGATACCGCGTTGTACCGAAATTGCCAACCGGGGTGTACCACACCCGCACCGCGCTCCAATCATTGTTGGGCGACACGTCGCGGATGCCGACCGCCTGATCGACCCTGCCCTTGCGGCGGCCACGGTCCCAGTTGGCATGATCGACCAAAATGTAACGGCTGTTCAATACCTTGCGCACCACGGCGACATGGCCCTGGCGCAGCTTGGATGTCTGTTTGAACACCAGGACGGCGCCCTCGCGCGGAGCCTGCCCACGGGCATAGACTCCGGCGGCGGCGGTCCACCAGCGCCACGCGTCGCCGGACAGTCGAATGTCGGAGACTTGGCGGGCATAGGGAACGCAGCTCCAGAACCCGCCGGTCCCGACGGCCTTGGCGTCCGGCGCCCCGGTCATGGCAATCGCCACGACGGCCAGCGCCAAAAACAGTCCTCGGACCCGTCGAATCAGCGGCATCGGTACCCTTTCCGTTATTCCATCGGCGCCCATTTCGGAGCGGGAGATGGCGCCGCGTTACTGGCGGTCATGTCATCATCCGGCCTAAAGGTATCCACGACACCGCAGACGCCGTCAAGTGCCCCTGTCACGAGATCAAGCGCAAGAAAACGCTCACTATCGACAGGCCCAGGCAAACGCAGGTTTTCGGCCAGGACGCGGCGGAACCCGAAACGCCCGTAATAGGGCTCGTCACCGACCAGAAGAACGATTCGGTGGCCCAGCACCCGCGCCCGAGCCAGGCCCTCCTGCATCAAAAGCGTGCCAACACCCGTCTTGCGGAGCCCACCGTGCACCGCGATCGGGCCGAGCAGCAAGGCCGGCAGGCGCGCTTCCGCGCCATCAACCACGATGCTCACCGGCCAGAATCGCAGGCTGCCGCGCAAGAAACCGTCGTCCTCCTCGGCCACCAGGCAAAGCTCGCTCAGGGCCGCCACACCCTCGCGCAGGCGGTAGACGGTCTTCTTGTGCCGGTCGGGACCAAAAGACTCTTCGAGCAGGTCTTCAATCAACGCCGCGTGATGCGGCTGTTCGGGAACAATGTGCATGGTCTCTCTCGGGAACGGCGCTCAGGCGGGCACGGCAACGGATCTTGATATCTTCCCACACGGCGTCCGGAGGGCCATCGGGATCGGTTTGTCCGTACAGCGCCATCAGATCGCGGGCCAGCAGAACGGCCAGGGGCTTTTCGGTGCGCCGCCAATGGTCCAGGTCCCACGGCGTGCCGCTGTCCCGAAGCCGCTCGGTGGCGAGGAAGACGTCCGCCGGACGCTGTCGTCGTCGCTCCCCGGAAGCGACATGAAGGCGGCGCAGCGCATAGCCCGGCCCCTCGTAAAACCGCAACCGCGCCCAGGCCTCGCCGTCCAGGCCGTGCAGCAGGGCGCCTGCGACCTCGGCTTCCGGAGCGGGATGCTCGACCAGCATGGGGAACGGTTCGCCGTGCACCCGGCGGCGGTGGAAGCCGCACAGGCTGGCCGGCTCGCGGTGCAACCGCTCCGACGCGCCCGGCCCGAGCACGATGGAGAGAATGTCATCGTCCAGCAGGCTGCCGAACACGAACAACGGAGAGGACGGGAGGGTGCCCATGGCTCATCCCCCAGGCAAGGAACGGAGCAGCCGCCACGGCGGCCGGTTTCACGAGCGTTCTGCTCGTGGACTGCTATAGTCCTTGTCGTCGGTCCGCCAGCAGGCGGTTCACACGGCTTATCATGTGCCCCCCCTCCCCTATTGATGGCGGCATCGATGGCGTTCCAGGCTATGATGCATAGGGAATACCGCACGCCCGCGCAAGCCAAAAGCAGTGAACACAACCAGTCTCCTGGCCGTTTGTGACAGGAACAACCACGGAGGTAGACCCAATGGCCTTGCCGCATGAGCGCAGCCACACCACGCCCACCGGCCGCACCGACAGCACCGGCGGGGATGTCCTGCGGATCATTCTCGCGATCCTTCTGCCGCCCCTAGGCGTGTTCTTCCAGGTCGGGTTCGGAATGCACTTCTGGATCAACATTGTGCTGACCCTCCTGGGTTACATCCCCGGCATCATCCACGCCATTTGGGTGATCGCCCGACGGTGACGCTCTTCTGATCCGCGAACCAACCCCAACTCATGTTCGTTTGCGTCTGGAACCCTTCGCGGAACGGCAGGAGGACCTCCCATGCGCACGGGAACCTGGGCCACGGTCATCGCCATCGTCATCATCATAGCCCTCGGTTGGTGGGCCATCGACTGGACCGGCGAGGATGCGGTGCCGGTGACCGATACGCCCACCACCATGAGCCCCACCACCGCCGAGCGCCTGCCAGAGCAACAGCCGGGCGAGCAGCAGACTCCGCAGAAGGGCCAGCAGCAGGGCGAGGTGGCACCGCCCGAACAGACGGTTGGTGAACCGGCACCGCATCCCGAACCCCGGCCGATAGATTAGCATTCTATCATCTTCCCCCTTCTGCGACGCCGCCTGACAAGGCACAATGGCGGCAACAACCATAAGACTTGGGGGAACGCATCCATGATTCTGCACCTGCCCGGCCTGTTCGACGCCCGCGCCCTGGCGTTCGTGGACGAGGTCCTGAGCCGCGCCGTGTTCAACGACGGCGCCAAGACCGCCGGTCCGGCCGCCAAGCATCTCAAACGGAACCAGGAACTCGACCGCAACCGCACCCCCGGCGCGGCGGAGATCGAAAAGCTGGTGGTCGGCGCCCTGTCGGCCAACCGCGACTTCCAGGACTTCGCCCTGCCACAGGGTTTCTCCCGGCCCATCGTCAGCCGCTACGAACCGGGCATGGAATACGGCCGCCACGTCGACAACCCCATTCTGGCCAGCGGCGGGCGGTCCATGCGGACGGACGTGTCGGTGACCATCTTCCTGAGCGACCCGGCCGACTACGATGGCGGCGCCCTCATCCACATGGTCGATGGCGTGGAACGCGAGTTCAAGCCGGCCCGTGGCGACGCCGTGGCCTACACGACCGGCACCCCCCACCGGGTCAGCGAGGTGACGCGCGGCGCCCGCGTGGCGGCCATCCTGTGGGCCCAGAGCATCGTTGCCGACCCCCACCGGCGGGGCATCCTGACCGGCTTCCATAAGGTCCACCATACGCTGTCCGAACAGCGGCCGGACGCCCCGGAAACGGAAATGTTCCTGGAGAGCTATTACAACCTGGTCCGGCTTTGGGCGCAGATGTAATCTGCGATCAAGAGACTGGCCTGTCTTTGGGCGCAGATGTAATCTCTTTCGCATGATGACAACCAAGTGGCCCTCGCTGGCCGTCCTGGCCGTGGCGGAGGTTCTGGCGCTGGCCCTATGGTTTTCGGCGACGGCCGTGGTGCCGGCGTTGCAGGCCGAGCACACCCTGAGCGCCTTCCAGGTCGCCGCCTTCACCAGCATGGTGCAGATCGGATTCGTGGTCGGCACATTGGGCAGCGCCTTCCTGGGGCTGGCCGACCGCATGGACCCACGGCGCTTCTTCATGCTGTCTGCCCTGGTCGCCGGCATCGCCAACAGCGGCATTCTGATTTTCGATCCGGGTGGCGTGGTGGTGCCCGTCCTGCGCTTCGTCACCGGCATGTGCATGGCGGGGATCTACCCGGTCGGCATGAAACTGGCCTCCACCTGGGCCCGGCCGGGAGCACGCGGCGACCTCGGGTTGCTCGTCGGCGTGCTGGTCGGGGCGTTGAACCTGGGATCGGCATCGCCGCACCTCATCAACGCCATGGGCGGACTGGACTGGCGGTTCACCATCGTCACCACCACCGGCGCCGCCCTGGCCGCCGCCGCTCTCATCCCCCTGGCCGGCATCGGTCCCAACTTCGCCAAGGCGCCGCCGTTCAACCCGCGCGCCGCCCTGCGCGGCTTCACCACGCCGGCCCTGCGCCTCGCAAACTTCGGTTACCTGGGGCATATGTGGGAGATCTACGCCATGTGGGCGTGGATTGTCGTGTTTCTGCACGCCAGCTTCGCCGTCACCATGCCCGACTCCCAAGCTGCCGAGTGGGCGAGACTCGTCGCCTTCGCCACCATTGCCGCAGGCGCCATCGGCAGCATCGGCGGTGGGCTGGTGGCCGACCGCTGGGGCCGCACCACGCTGACCATTGGCGCGCTGGCGATCAGCGGGTCGTGCGCCCTGCTGGTCGGCATGCTGTTCGGCGGGCCGCCGTGGCTGATGATCGCCCTGTGCCTGGTGTGGGGCGTGTCCGTGGTGGCCGACAGCGCCCAGTTCTCAGCCAGCATCGCCGAGCTGTCCGACCGCGCCCTGGTCGGCACCATGCTGACCGTCCAGACCTGCGCCGGATTCCTGCTGACCCTCGCCACCATCCACCTGATCCCCCTGATGGCCGAGGCGGTCGGCTGGCAATGGGCGTTCTCGGTCCTCGCCATCGGTCCCATCATCGGCATCTGGGCCATGGCCCGCCTGCGCCAGCGGCCGGAGGCGGCGCAACTGGCCGGCGGCAAGCGCTGAGGCAGTAAGGCCGGGCTCTGCCCGGACCCGCCAAGGGCCGAGCGGCCCTTGGAACCCGTGAGGGGGTTCGGAGACTTCACTTGCACCGCAGGCAGCAAACGTCGACATTCAGTGCGCTGCGCGCGGCTTTCCCGTACCCATTTCCAAGGTCAAGGAGGCTGGCCTCCTTACGGGTGCGGGCAGAGCCCGCTTCTCTTCGCCAAAGTCAGCGGATTATGTCCGCAAAAACTCCCGCAGCACCCTGAACGCCTCCAGCCCGCGCAGACCGTCCAGCCCCCGGCGCACGGCGGCGCGGGGCAGCACGGGCTGCGGGCGGTCCTGGCCGTCGGCGGGGGGCGGGCCGGAGCGCGACCACAGCGCCCACATGGTGTCGAGGGCCGCCGGGTCATGCCAGTCGTAGCCGCACAGGGCACGCAGGACATCGGTATCGCCGCGCGCCGCATCGGCCGGAATGATGGCATCGTTGCCCAGCCCATGCAGGTGGTCGAGATACCAGCCGGCCGCCTCGTGCACCTCATGGGGTGCGGGGCCGTTGCGCGGGCCTTCGACCTGGCGCAGGCGCCACGGGACAGTGCTGCGCTCGCGGGCGATTTCGAAGGCGGCAATGCGCAGGCCATTGCGCCGCACCGACATCACCCGGTGGCCCTCGATGACGCAGGGCACGGCGTAGAGCGGCAGGCAGTTGCCCAACGCCTCCCCCTCCTCCACCAAATCCTGAACCGACCCCAGCGGCACGATCCCCAACCCATTGGGCGCCTCGACGGGCGGTGACGGGCGCGACCACGCAAGGTTCGCCCCCTGCACGTTCTTGAGCGACACATGGGGGAACAGCGTGCCGATAGAGCGGTGGAAGCGGTCGGAGAACTGCACGATCTGCGGCAACGTGCGGGAGGCAAGCAAGAAGGCGGTCGCCACCGCCTCGGCCAGACGCAGGGCCTGGGTATCGACGCGCACGGTCGTCCTGCCGCTGTCGTGGGCGGCCAGCGGCAGACAGACCGAATAGGCAAAGGCCCGCGCGCCGTCGCGGATGGCCTCGCCGCCCCATGGCAGGCGCAGCAGATGGCGGAAGTTGTCCCAGGCGATGGCGGCGGCGATGCGGTCCTCCTCCTGGGCACGGCGGCGCGGGTCGAAGATATCGGCCGTGCTGCCGGTCACCGCCGGGACGCGGGTCAGCGGCACGGCGGGGTGCACCCTCTCCCCGCCAACGGCGCGGAACAGGGCGCACCAGTCGCCGTCAAAACCCCGCAGCAAGGCACGCAGGGCTTCCCTCCGCCCGCCGGCCGGGCCGCCGATGAACGCGGCGAGGCTGTTGAGTTCCTGGGCGAGGCTCGCAAAGCACGCCCACGGGTCGTCCTCGTGCTCGTGGGAGGTGGCGGCGCGGCGGCCGGGGCACAGACTGCCGTCAATGTCCTCCAGGAACATCAGCAGGTATTCGGCATGGTCGGGAATGACCCGGTGCCCGAAACCGTGGAAGCAGCGCAGCACCGCCTCGGACACCTGGAACGCCTCGGCCAGGGCCGGGACCAGGGGGGCACGGGCATCAACCGCCCGCCGCAGCGACGGAACCTCGGATATGGCGCGGGCGAACACCGGATAGGCCCGCGCCGCCTGACGTCGCACCTGGGCGCGCTGCCCCGCCCCTCGATAAAATCGATAGGTATCCTGACGGTACTGGGTGGCCAGCCCCATGACGGCGACCGCATCGGCGTCGATCAGTCCGGCGGCCGGGGCCAGGACGGCCCGCACCGCCGGTTCCTCCTCGGCATGAAACCGCGTGAAGACCTCGGGCGTCGGCATCAGGCAGGACCGCCGGCCGAGGTCTACAACGGTCATCCAGTCGCGCCGCACGCCCATTACCGGGTGGGTCGGATCGAACCCCAGATCCCGCGCCAGGGTGGGAAAGCGCAGCGGATAGGGCACCACACGGCCGAGTCCCGGCACCTCGAACCCCAGCGCCTCGCGCCGGTGGTCGCGCACGGCCTGCCGCAGCGGGGCCTGGAGGCCGTCGCGCAGGGCCGGCATGTGGTCGGCCAGGGCACGGGTGAAGGCGGCAAGGTCGAAGGGCGCGAGGAACCTCTGGCGAGCAAACAGATCATCCTCGGTCTGGAGACGGCCGCTGTCGGTGAACCCGGCAACCAAAGCGACGAACAGCCCCCGCCGCGCCCGTACAAGGGCATAGAGCTTGGCCGGGCCGGGGTAGAGGCCTTGCAGGTGCCCAACCACCCTCAGGCCGTCCACCTCGGCCACGGCGTAGCCGTTGAGGCGGCGGTGCCATGCCAGCGCGTCGGCCCAAGACCCTATTCCGGTGGGCGAGAGAACTGAACTGTCCGGCGCCATGCCGTCTCCTCGATCGACCTCATACCCTCAGTATGAGGGGGTGACGGGGCCGGAAATCAAGTAAACAACACCGCCATGTAGACCCCGTAGAGAGCCAGCAACACGCCGGCCTCCCACCGCGCCAGACGCCAGCCGGTGATGGCAAAGACCAGCAGCAGGGCGGTCACGCCACTCATCACCCACAGGTCCAGGCGCAGGACTTCCGGCGGGACGGGGATCGGCTTGACCAGCGCCGTGATGCCCATGATGCCCAGAAGGTTGAACACGTTGCTGCCGATCACGTTGCCGACCGCAACATCGGCGTGCTTGCGGATCGCCGCCATGACCGAGGTCACCAGTTCAGGCAACGACGTGCCGACCGCCACAAGGGTCAACCCGATCAAGGTTTCGGACATGCCCATCGAACGGGCCAACACGATGGCGCCATCGACCAGCAGGTCGGCGCCCCAAATGACGGCGGCAATGCCGCCCACGGCCAGCAGCAGGGACAGCCACAGGTTCGGATGAACCGGCGGCGTCAGGTCCACGTCGTCGGCCTCGGCTGCGTGCATCTGGGCGGCGGCGGCGGACACCTCTTTGCGATCGGTCCTGAAGCTGTAGATGGAATAGGCCGCGAGGACGGCCAGAAACACCAGCGCGGCCGGCACGCCGATTTCCCCGAACAGCGCGGCGCCGACGAACAGCACCGTGGCCACCACCAGCATGGCGCCATCGCGCAAAAACGCATCGCGGTTGACGGCCATCGGCAGGATCAGACCGGCCACGCCCAGGATCAGCAGGATGTTGGCGATGTTGGAGCCGATCACATTGCCGACGGCGATACCCGGCGCCCCGGCCAACGCAGCGTTGAGACTCGCCACAAGTTCCGGGGTCGATGTCCCGAATCCAACCAGCAGAAAGCCGATCAGCATGGGCGACACGCCCAACCGTCCGGCCACGCCCACCGCCCCCTTCACCAGGGCTTCTCCCCCGCCGAGCAACAAGATGAACCCGGCCAGAAGCTGAATGGTCAGCATGATGTTTCCTCTGCTTATCCAAATGCGGAGAAACGCCTACCATGCCGCCAGGGGCCACGCCACACGACTGTTTTCGAAAATCACCTTGAAACCGGAGCCCGGACAGCCTACATGACTTGGCGTTAGTTTATCTGGAGGAATTTGGTATGCCCAAGGGTACCGTGAAATGGTTCAACGGCACAAAAGGCTACGGCTTCATCACGCCCGATGAAGGCGGCGGCGATGTGTTCGTGCACATCTCTGCGGTCGAACAGGCCGGTCTCAACGATCTGCAGGACGGTCAGAAGCTGTCCTACGACATCGAGACCGGTCGGTCGGGCAAGGACGCTGCTGTTAACCTGAAGGCGCTCTGAGCCTTTTTGCACGGCAGTTTAGTCTTGACGGGGGGCGGCTATGGCCGTCCCCCGTTCTGCTTTCTGTAATTCGAGTGCCTCATGCCTGAAATCTATGTTGATGCCGACGCCTGCCCCGTGAAGGACGAGGTCCTGCGGGTGGCCGAGCGCCACCGTCTGGCCGTCCATGTGGTCAGCAACAGTTGGCATCGCGGCACCGATGGGCCGCTGGTCAACCGCGTGGTAGTGCCCCAGGGCTCCGACGCGGCAGACGACTGGATTGCCGAGCGTATCGGCCCCGGTGACATCTGCATCACCCCCGACATTCCCCTGGCCGCGCGCTGTATTGAAAAAGGCGCCCTGGTGCTGGGCAACACGGGCAAACCGTTCACGCCCGAAAGCATCGGCATGGCCCTGGCGATGCGCGACCTGATGACCCACCTGCGCGAAACCGGCGAGATCAAGGGATACAACCCCAGTTTCGGCAAGCAGGACCGTTCGCGCTTCCTCCAGGCCCTAGAGGATGCCGTCCAAAAGGCCGTGCGCGCGCAATGAGCGCTGTTGCCGTGATCGGGGGCGGGCCGGCTGGCCTCATGGCGGCGCAGGCCCTGGCCGAGGCCGGGTGCGCTGTCGATCTTTACGACTCCATGCCCTCGGTCGGCCGAAAGTTCCTGATGGCCGGCAAATCCGGCATGAACCTGACCCACGCCGAGGACCTGGAACCCTTCCTCGGCCGCTATGGCGCCCGCCGCGCGGTTCTCGAACCACTGGTGCGGGCGTTCGACAATGCCGCCGTGCGGGCCTGGGCCGAGGGGCTGGGCGTGGAAACCTTCGTCGGGTCCTCCGGCCGGGTCTTCCCCACCGACTTCAAGGCCGCCCCCCTGCTCCGGTCCTGGCTGCGCCGGTTGAAAGCGGCGGGCGTGCGGGTCCATGTGCGCCACCGCTGGCAGGGCTGGGACGACTCCGGTGCCCTGAGGTTCGACTCGCCGGGCGGGGTCGTGACGGTGCGCCCGGCCGCGACCGTCCTGGCACTTGGCGGAGCAAGCTGGCCGCAACTGGGATCGGATGCCGCGTGGGTGCCTTGGCTGCGGGCGCGCGGGGTGGAGGTCCAGCCCTTTCGGCCGGCAAACTGCGGCTTCGACGTGGCATGGAGCGCCCATTTCCGGGAGCGCTTCGCCGGCCAGCCGGTCAAGCCGGTAGTCCTGTCCTGCGGCGGGCAATCCAAGGCGGGCGAATTCGTTGTCACCGAAAACGGCATCGAGGGCGGCGGGGTCTACGCCCTGTCCGCCCCCCTGCGCGACGCCATTGCCCGTGACGGCCACGCCACGGTATTGCTCGACCTGATGCCGGGCCGTAACGTCGGCCGCGTTGAGCACGACCTGTCCCGACCGCGCGGCGCCCGGTCTCTGTCCAACCACCTGCGGCGCACGCTGGGCCTGGAAGGCGTCAAGGTCGGGCTGCTGCGGGAGGTCCTGGCGCCCGACGTCTTGGAAAGCCCGCCTCGCCTCGCCGCCGCCCTCAAGGCCCTGCCCCTGCGCCTGAACGCGCCCCGCCCCATCACCGAAGCGATCTCCAGCGCCGGCGGCGTACCGTTCGAGGCCCTGGACGACGGCCTTATGATACGCAATCTCCCCGGCGTGTTCTGCGCCGGGGAGATGCTGGACTGGGAGGCGCCAACGGGGGGCTACCTGCTGACCGCCTGCTTTGCCACCGGACTTGCGGCCGGGCGAGCGGCAGCGGCGTGGACCCATCCTCAGTCGTGAACGCTGATCCGCCCGCGCTGGGCACTGCCCACCATGCGGCGGAAGGCGTCGGCGTCCAGGTGGAGCAGGCTGCGGTGGTCGCCGCCTTCCACGTAGACGTCGGGCATAATGTCCAGAGTGTCGTCCACCACCGCCCTCAGGCCATAGGCGGCGGCACAGGCCGGAACGGCGCCGCGTTCGCAGTCGGCGAACAGATCGACGATTTCGTCCTCGGTGGCCAGCCGAAGGTCGTCGCCGACTTGGGAGTTGACCAGATCCATGTGCAAGTGATGGGACGCGGGAACCACGGCCATGACGTAGCCTTCCATGCCGCGCAACAGGACAGCCTTGACCATCTTGTCGCCCGAGACGTGGGCGACTTCGGCGGCATGTCCGGCCGAACCCGTAGCCTCGTGAACAAGCACGTCATAGGGGATGTGGTGGTCTGACAGGTACTGACGGAGGCTGATCGCGATTGCCATAATGCCCTCCTTCCCTAAAAGCCTTCCCTTGACCCTCCATCATACGCCCCCGCCCCCCTCCGACCAAAGGGAGAGTAAGGAGTGCACTCATCCTTTGGTGAGGGCCATAAACAGGCGGGTCAGCTTTTCGGGCAGGCGTTCAACCTGATCGACCACGGTGTACGCCTGTCCGAAAATGTCGGACACGTAACTGTCGGCCTCGCGGTCCAGGGTGATGCAGAAGCTGGTGATTCCCTGCCCCTGGAGTTCGCCGACTGCGGCGTGGGTGTCCCACTTCAGGTAATCGGGGTTGTCCACGTCGATGTCGTGCGGGCGGCCGTCCGACAGCAGCAGCAGCAGCTTCTTTTCCGTCTTCTGAGCGGCCAGATAACGCCCGGCGTGGCGCAAGGCCGATCCCATGCGGGTCGAAGCCGCCGCTTCCATGGCGGCGATACGCGCCTTGGGGTCCGGCCCCCACGGCTCGGCAAACCGTTTGAGGTGGGTGTAGCGCACGTTGTGCCGTGTCTCGGAGGCGAACCCGGCGATGGCGAAGGGATCGCCCAGAGCCTCGACCGCCCAGCCGAGCAGGCTCACCGCCTCCTGACTGAGTTGCAGCAGGGTGTTGCCCGAGGGGGTCTTTTCGTTCAGCGATTGCGACAGGTCGAGCAGCAGCAGGACCGAGATGTTGCGGCTGTCGGGAACATGGCTCTGGTACACCCGTTCGTCAGGCGACACCCCTGCCCGCCCGTCGATCATCGCCCGGATGGCAAGATCAAGGTCGAGGTCCTCGCCGTCCTTCTGGTGGCGGATGCGCTTGCGGTTCTGCGGCTTGAGGCGGTCCACCAGGCGCTTGATCTGCTTGGCGAGGTCACTGTGGCGGTCGAGCAACCGGTCAATGTCGGCCGCATCGCCCAGCGGCTGGTTGGCCTCATACACCGTTACCCAGTCGGCCCGTTCGGTGCGCGTCTCGAAATCCCATTCCGGGTAGTGCTGGGGCGGCAGCAGGTCGCCGGACTGCTGGTCCTCGGGCACGTCGGGGGTGCCGTGGTCGGAGTGGAAATCCTCCTCGCTGTCGGTCGATTCCAGGAAATGCCAGAGCCAGCGGTTGTCGTCGCGGTAATCCACCACGGTATCATCGAACCACACCTTGGGCAGGCCCAGGGACTTGTCCATGATCCTGGTCAGGAAGGCACGGCCCAGGCGGACGCTGCTTTCCGGGTCCGTCAGGTCCTCGGCATGAAAGCGGGCGGCATAGTCCACCGTCAATGGATCGGTGTAAGGGTGATCGGGGTCGAGAATGGCGCGCGACACCATGGCGAGGCGATGACGCAGGCACGACCAGCCCTCCGGGCAGGCGTCCTGCACCGGGATCGGGTGGAGGGCCTGGAACAGCCCGCGCAGGCCGGGGTACAGCCGCATGGCCAGGGCCTCGACCCGGCTGTCCTCGAACGCCTCGACCGACACATGCTGGAACGGGCTGAAGTTGTCGGCCAGATAGGGCCGGCTCCACCGTCGGTGCGCCGCCATGTGGGCGACCAGTGCGCGATAGCGGTCGATGCCGGAGACGCCGTCCCGCGCCTCCAGGACATCAGGGACGTGGAAGCCCAGCTTGTCGATATGCGGCGTCGGCTTGCGGATGTGGTCAAAGGCCAGGGAATAGGGCCGGAACTTCTCCTCGCACTGCCAGAAGGCGCGCAGCAGCAGGCGGATCTGGCGCTCGTGGTCCACGAACAGGGTGCCGTGGCGTTCGCGCTGGAGGGCGGCGTGGGCGTCCGGGGTGCGCAAGGCGAAGTAATCCGGGTAGCGGTGGCGCTGGCCCTTCCAGGTGCGCAACCCGAAATCGACCCAGTTGCCGTAACCCTCCAGGCTGATCTGGTTGATGACAAAGGGCGTGGCCGACAGCAGGGCTACGGCGGTGTCGTCGGGATATTCGGCGGCCTCAACCGCCTTGCGGACAACGTCCATCCAGGCGCGCAGGGACTCGGCGCTGCCAGTGCGGCGGGCGACCGCCGGCAGGGCGCGGAGGAACGGATTGATCGCCTTGCCGCAGCGCGCCCGCGCCAGCCAGTGGGCCATCTCCACCACATCGGACGGCACGCTCTCGTCGGTCTTGGCGATGACGCCGGGCAGGTCCTCCAGCACCATCAGGACCAGTTCGGTCCCCCGTCCCATGCCGCAGATGGCCGAGGCGGCATCAAGCCAGGCATCCACGCCCTCGGGCGACAGGAGGCGTTCGGCCGCGCTCAGGCAGCCGGGCAGGATATCGTCGATCTGCGCCACGGAACAGCGCAGCCGCGCGCGGGCGGCGGTCGCATCCAGGCTCATGGGGCGATCCTTCTCAGCCGAAGGCCAGGTCGATGGCGTGGGTCAGGGTGGCGCGAATGTCGGCATCGTCAGTCAGCGGACGAACCAGGGCCATCTGCGCAGCGTCGGCCGGGGCGATGCCATCGGCCATGAGCTGCGCGGCGTAGACCAGCAGGCGGGTCGAGATCCCCTCGTCCAAGCCATGGCCCTTAAGGGCACGGGCGCGCTGCCCGACATCGACCAGACGGGCGCACAGGGCAACGTCCAGGCCGGACTCGCGGGCCACGATCTCGGCCTCCACGGCGGGCGCCGAGTAGTCGAAGTCGAGCGCCGTGAAACGCTGCTTGGTGGACTGCTTGAGGTCCTTCATCAGGCTCTGGTAGCCGGGGTTATAGGAAATCACGAGCTGGAAATCGTCGTGGACCTTAACCAGTTCGCCCTTCTTGTCGAGCGGCAGGACCCGGCGGTGGTCGGTCAAGGGATGGATGACGACGACGGTGTCCTGGCGCGCCTCGACCACCTCGTCGAGATAACAAATGGCGCCCATGCGCGCGGCCATGGTCAGCGGCCCGTCCTGCCAGCGCGTCCCTTGCGCATCCAGCAGGAAGCGCCCGACCAGATCGGAGGCCGTGATGTCCTCATTGCAGGCCACGGTGACCAGCGGCCGGCCAAGCTTCCAGGCCATGTATTCCACGAACCGCGACTTGCCGCAGCCGGTCGGCCCCTTGAGCATCACCGGCAGGCGGCGGTTATAGGCGGCCTCGTACTGGGCGACCTCCTGACCGACAGCGCGGTAAAAGGGTTCCTGGGTGATGCGGTACTGATCGGACAGGGGAAGCGCGGTCATGGACAGGTTCCTCAGTGCTCTTGGGGGTGCTTCTGGGAGCGGTTGAGTCCAGTGTGGCGCAGTCGGCAAATAGACGGAAATCGTTTTATCGTATCCCGGCCATAGAGTATTCTCTATGGATGCAGCATCCGACCGTCCATCAACTGCGCATCTTCGAGGCCATCGTCCGCCACGGCAGCTTTTCGCGTGCCGCCGAAGCGATGCACCTGACCCAGCCGACCATCTCAATGCAGATCCGCAAGGTCGCCGACACGGTCGGGGCTCCCTTGTTCGAGCAGGTCGGCCGCCGTCTGGTGCTGACCGAGGCCGGGGAAGCCCTGCTCCGCCTGTCGCGCGACATCTTCGACAGCCTGGATCGCTTCGACCAAACGGTGGCCGACCTCAAGGGCCTGCGCAGCGGCCGGCTGAGGCTGTCCGCCGTGACCTCGGCCGAATACTTCCTGCCGCGCCTGCTGGGGCCGTTCTGCAATCTCTATCCGGGCATTGAGGTGGCGCTGGAGGTCGGCAACCGCGAACGCATTCTGGAACGCCTACGGGCCGGGGCCGATGACGTGCAGGTGTTCGGCCAGCCGCCCGACGACGCCGACGCCGTGGCCCGCCCGTTCCTGGAAAACCCGCTGGTCGTGGTGGCCCCGGCCGGGCATCGGCTGGCCGGAGCGATGCCGCTCTCCCTGCACACCCTGGCGGCCGAACCGTTCCTGCTGCGCGAAGCCGGGTCCGGCACCCGCACGGCGGCCGAGCGGGTGTTCCGCGAGGCCGGGCTGCCCCTGAACCTGCGCATGGAACTGGGCAGCAACGAGGCCATCAAGCAAGGCATCCTGGGCGGCCTGGGCCTGGGCGTCCTGTCGCGCCATGCGGTGGAGGGCGCGCCGGGGCTGGTCGAACTGCCGGTCGAGGGCTTTCCCATTCGCCGCCAGTGGTTCCTGGTCTGGCCGGCCGGGCGGCCCCTGTCGCCGGCCGCACGGGCGCTGGTGGACCATCTTCTAGCCGTCACGCAGACGTGATTCGCGCCGAGGCAGGTCCCGCCCCAAGGTAAGAAGGTCCCTTGCCGTGAGGATGTGACCATGAAACGTCTTGCCGCAGCCGCTCTAACTCTTGGCCTGCTGGGTGCGCCGGCCACCGCACAGGACAAACCCCTGGAAACCGCCATCTTCGCTGGTGGCTGTTTCTGGTGCATGGAACCGCCGTTCGACAAGATCGACGGCGTGGTCTCCACCACCTCGGGCTACGCCGGCGGGGCCGAGCCGAATGTCACCTATGAACAGGTGTCGTCCGGCGCCACCGGCCATGCCGAGGCCGTGCGGGTGGAATACGACCCCACCAAGGTCGCCTATGCCGAACTTCTGGAAACCTTCTGGCGCAACGTCGATCCCGTGGACGCCGGAGGCCAGTTCTGTGATCGCGGGCCACAGTACCGCGCCGCCCTGTTCCCGCAGAGCGAGGAGCAATACCGGCTGGCCGCCGCGTCCATCGAACAGGTGACCCAGGTCCTGGGCGAGCCCGTCGCCACCCGCATCGAACGCGCCCCGCAATTCTGGGAAGCCGAGGGATACCACCAGGACTACGCCCGCCGCAATCCCATCCGCTATTCGTTCTACCGCGCCACCTGCGGCCGCGACCACCGCCTGAGCGCGGTGTGGGAAGGGCGCCAGGATCTGGCCCTGGCGCCCCGATAAGGCCGGCTCACGCCGCGGCCATCATGGACTCAAGGGCCGCCTGATCGGGTCCGATGAAGGGCGGCGCCGTCCGGGCCTCGGCCAAGTTGCCGAGCAGGGTGTCGGTCATTCCGTGGGCCGGCGGCAGATGAGATCCGAGGATGGTGCGCGGAGCCAACCGGCGAACCTCGTCCAGACGCGCCGCATAGGCCGCTCCGTCAGTCATGCCGAGCCACGGCGCGTCGATCTGCGCCCAAACCTGCATCCCGGCCCGCAGGGCTTCGGCCGGAATATCCGCCGCAATCTCCGCTGGGCTTGAAACCGGGCACCCGAACGCGTCGGCGCTGAACAGGATGCCACCACGCGGATCGAACAGGCCGGTCGTCTCCGGCGCGTCAAAACAGGGCGGCGCCAGCGCAGTCACCGCCCGGTCGCCCAGGTCCAACGTCTGTCCGGGATTGAGCAGGTACGCCCGATCCACCGGCCGCCCCATCAGGGACATCTTGCCCATGCCGAGGTACGTCGTCACCAGCCGGGCGTTCGGCGCGGCCTGGAGCACGGCATCGAGGCTGCCCAGGTAGTCCGCGTCGGTGTGGGTAATCCACACGTAGGCCAGATCGGCCGGGTCGATCACGCTCGCCAAGGCCGCCATGAAATCGGCACGAAGACCGGGCAGCCCGGTGTCAACCAGCATCGGGCGTGGGCCGTGCAGCACGAACGCGTTGATCGGCAGGATCCCCAGGCCGGGCAAGGAGAGATCGGCCGACAGCAGGGTCACGCCTTCGGCCGCGCGGCGCGGGGAGTGCATGTGGGTGAGGGTCATCGTCAGCTTCCTAATTTCAGTGAACAGTGACGTTTACTGAAATTGAGCCTAAAACCGGCGCCGCCCCCTTGTCAACATTTCATTAAACACCTATGGTCATTCAAATGGCGAAGCGCACCTACACCCCCCGCAAGCGGGCCGAGCAGCAGGACGAGACGCGGCGGCGCATTGTCGACGCGGCGATGGCCCTGCACGAGGAACTCGGTCCCAGCAAAGCGACGATCTCCAGCATTGCCGCCCGTGCTGGCGTGCAACGGCTAACCGTCTATCGGCATTTTTCCGACGACATCGCACTGTTCCATGCCTGCACGTCGCAGTGGCTCGACCTGCACCCGCCGCCTGATCCCGCTGCCTGGATCGGCATCGCGGCGCCACTGGAGCGCGCCCGGACGGCGCTTGCGGCACTCTATACCTACTATCGAGGCACTGAACGGATGTGGGAGGTGTCGTACCGCGACCTCGACCACACCCCTGCCCTGCGCGAGCCCATGGCTGGAGTGGAAACCTATCTGGCAACGGTGCGCGACGGGCTGGCCCTGGCCTGGACGCCCGAGCCGGCGGCGCACCGAAAACTTCGTGCCGCCATCGGCCTGGCCGTACGGTTCCAGACCTGGCAGGGCCTGCGCGGCGACGGGCTTGGGGACGACGTCATGGCCGACATGATGGTGCGGTGGCTACGGGCCCTGACCGAAGGGGCTTGACTTGCGCGCCGCCCTGTCGAGAGTCGGGCCTTCCTGAAAGCGGTTGGTTTGGACAGAGCGTATGAAGGTCAGCATCGACATGGGATCGGCGTCCGGCGACACGTCGGGGGCGTTTGATCTTGAGGAGTTGCTCGCCACGCGCCTGTTGGTGCAGGGCAATTCCGGGTCGGGCAAGTCGCACCTGCTGCGCCGCCTGCTGGAGCAGAGCGCCCCGTGGGTGCAGCAGGCCGTCGTTGATCCCGAGGGCGACTTCGTGACCCTGGCCGAGGAATTCGGCCATGTGGTGGTGGATGCCGCAGACCATCCCGAAGCGGCCCTCCAGCAAATAGGGTCGCGGGTGCGTGAGCACAGGGTGTCGGTCGTGCTCAACCTGGAAAACCTGGAGGCCGAGCGCCAGATGCGCCACGCCGCCGCCTTCCTGGGCGGCATGTTCGACGCTGACCGCGACCACTGGTACCCCATGCTGGTGGTGGTCGACGAGGCCCAGTTGTTCGCCCCCGCCGTGGGCGGGGAAGTATCCGACGACGCCCGCAAAGCCTCGCTCGGCGCCATGACCAACCTGATGTGCCGGGGCCGCAAGCGCGGTCTGGCCGGGGTGATCGCCACCCAGCGGCTGGCCAAGCTGGCCAAGAACGTCGCCGCCGAGGCGTCCAACTTCCTGATGGGCCGCACCTTCCTCGACATCGACATGGCGCGTGCCGCCGACCTTTTGGGCATGGAACGCCGTCAGGCCGAAATGTTCCGCGACCTGGAGCGCGGCCACTTCATCGCCCTCGGCCCGGCGGTGTCGCGCCGGCCGCTGAAGATCCGCATCGGCGACGTCAAGACCTCACCGCGCGCCAACAGCCCCAAGCTGATGCCGCTGCCCGAGACGGCGCCGGCCGACGCCCGCGAGTTGATCATGAAGGTGGACGAAGCGCCGCCCATGGTCCGCCCGCCGCCGCGCCCCCGCCCGCCCTCCACCGACGACGTGCTGCACTCGCTGGAGGAATCCGGGCACGCCGCCGAGCAGCGCGAGACGGCCACCGTCACGCGACCGAGCATGGACTCCGGGCCGGTGTATGACGCTGTACTGCGCGAGGTGCTGGCCGACCCCGACGCCGCGTTCCGCTCCGTCGCCGTGCTGTACCAGGATTTCTTGGTGCGCTGCCGCAGCCACGGGGTCAGCGGCCGGGGCCTGGATCTGGCGCGGTTTCGGCGCCGGCTGGCCATCGCGCGGGCCGGTGCTGCCCCGCAAATGGCCGACAGCCCGGAATGGGAACAGGCCGTCGCCGTGGCCGGCGACCTGCCCGAGGAACTGCAAGCCATGTTCCTGCTGATCGCCCGCGCCGCCCTCCAGGGCCTGCCCTGCCCGTCCGACGCGGCCATCGCTCGGGCCCGTGGCAGCCGGTCCCCCAGACGTGCGCGGGGACTGCTCGGCTACATGGAGGACCGCGGCCTGCTGACCATCCGCGACAACCTTTACGGCAAGCGAATCATCACCCTGCCGACCCTGGGATGGGAGACGGCACCGGGCAATCCGGCCCGCCCGGAGGAGGAGGACAGTCCTTCGACGGAGGCCCCGAACCCGGCAAATGACTCGGCCCTTGAGCAGGAGTCGATTACTGAAGCCTGAAGACGGACCATCTTGACATGGCCGCCGCGTTGAACCATTTTGCGGGGGTCGAATACGTGTGGGCAGTTATCCCAACATGGTTCCCGGTAACGGGTGCCGGACTTGGACGTCTCCCTCAGGTGATATCGATGCGTTCCGCAATAGGGCGGTTCGCTACGCCAGACAAAGGAGACTACCATGTCCACTGGCACCGTTAAGTGGTTCAACTCGACCAAGGGCTACGGCTTCATCACCCCCGACCAGGGCGGCGCTGACGTGTTCGTGCACATTTCTGCCGTCGAGCGCGCCGGCCTGAACGGCCTCGATGAAGGCCAGAAGGTTGAGTATAACCTCGAGCAGGGCCGCAACGGCAAGACCGCTGCTGCCGACCTCAAGGTCCTCTAAGCATACCGAGTAAAACGGGCTGCTTCGGCGGCCCGTTCCTCACTTGAAGAATTTATTCTCTGCATTTTTGCTTTTTTGCTTTTTCCATACGTTTCCCCCCGCTCCCGCGCCCCGGCTATAAGTTCCGGCGGCGCGCGCGCGATTTGAAAGACCTGAATGACCAAGTTTGAAGACATGGGCCTGATCGAGGTGCTGACGCGCGCGATCACCCAGGAGGGCTATACAGTCCCCACCCCGATCCAGGCGCAAGCCATCCCCTTCGTGCTCGAAGGCCGCGACGTCCTCGGCGTCGCACAGACCGGCACCGGCAAGACCGCCGCCTTCTCCCTGCCCATGCTGCAGCGCCTGTCGACCGGCAAGCGCGCCGGTCCGGGCCAAGTGCGCGCCCTCATCCTGACGCCGACCCGCGAACTGGCCCACCAGGTGTCGGAAAGCTTCGCCACCTACGGCCGTCATCTGCCGCTGAGCCACGCCGTCATTCATGGCGGCGTCGGCGCCAACCCGCAGATTGCCGCGCTGCGCCGTGGCGTGGACATCCTGGTCGCCACGCCGGGCCGCGCCGTCGACCTGATGCAACAGGGCCACCTGAAGCTCGGTGATGTCAGCTTCTTCGTCCTCGACGAAGCCGACCGGATGCTCGACATGGGCTTCATCCATGCCGTGAAGAAGATCATCGCCCAGCTTCCCGAAAAGCGGCAAACCCTGCTGTTCACGGCCACCCTGCCGACCGACGTCGTCGGGCTGATCGACCGCCTGCTCAAGGACTACAAGCGGGTCGAAGTGACCCCCGTATCGTCCACCGTCGAGCGCATCGCCCAGAAGGTGCTGTTCGTGTCGGCCGCCAACAAGCAGGACCTGCTCTACGACCTGCTGAGCGCCCCCGACGTCGGCCGCGCCATCGTGTTCACGCGCACCAAGCACGGCGCCAACCGCCTGAGCGAGCAGATGGCCAAGCGTGGCCTGCAGACCGAGGCCATCCACGGCAACAAGTCGCAGACCGCCCGCATGAAGGCCCTGGACGCCTTCAAGTCCGGGTCGCTGCGCGCCCTGGTCGCCACCGACATCGCGGCACGCGGCATCGACGTTGACGGCATTACCCACGTCATCAACTTCGACCTGCCGAACGAGCCGGAAAGCTATGTCCATCGCATCGGCCGCACCGCGCGCGCCGGGGCGACCGGCGTGGCCGTGTCACTATGTGTCGGCGACGACCTGTCCTACCTCAAGGACATCGAGAAGACCATTCAGCAGCCGGTGCCGGTCGATGACGACCACGCCTTCCACTGCTCGACCACGGCGCACATCTATCACACCGCCGAGCGCATGCCCAAGCCGCCGGTCCGTGGCGGCCAGCGCCAGGGTCCGCCGCGCGCCGGCGCCCCGGTCAAGCCGAGCGGCAACCGTCCGTCCTCGCATGGGGCCCCCAAGGCCGGAGCCGGCGCACCGCGCAGTGGCGCCAAACCCGGCACGTCCGCCGGAAAGCCGGCCGCGCGTCCCGGTGGAAAGCCGGGTGGAGCCCGCACCGGCCAGGGCGCTCCCGGCTTCCGTCGCAAGGCATCCTGACGCCAACCTTGCTTAGCGGCCTCCCCGCCCCCATCTAACAGAAGATGGACCAACAAAGGGAGGCCGTTCGATGGGGGTGCAGACCACAGCGCACCCGGCGCTCAACGTGACTCAACCGTTTACGGTATTCCGGGTCATTGGCCGCCGGCCAAGTTCAGTATACATCGACGGCAACATGGCGCCGAGGCCCGACGAGCCCAAGGGCGCCGGCCACCGCCTATGGGACCTTGTCTACATCCAGCATGAGGTCGGCCCCGGCGACCAACTTCAGGATCGCGGCGGCGGCATTGTTCTGGTGACCAAGGACGGCGAAAGCCACTCGGTCCAGCTTTGCCCGCCCCAGGCCCGCGAACTGGATACCGCGTTCACCCATGCCGCCCGCGCCCTCGGCGCCGACCGCGACCGCGCCCAGGCCCTCCTTAAGGACGGCCTGGTTGAAATTGGCTCGGTCCGCCGCGTCAAATGGACGCAGCCCATGGTCACTCCCAAGGACACCTTCGCCGAAGACCACCCGCTGGTAGTTTCCCACCCCGCCCCGTAGGGTTCCCCTTCTGGCGTCATCCGCTTGCCCTTCCCAACCGTTGGACACGGGAGGGAATGGTGGAGAGGATACCCATGGGACCGACACTCGCCGGCATTATCGGCACCATCGCCGGACTGTGCACCGTCACCAGTTTCATGCCGCAGCTCATCAAGGCATGGCGCCTGAACGACACCGAGGCCATTTCCAAAAAGATGTACATGGTGACGGTGACCGGCTTTACCCTGTGGATCGCCTACGGCCTGATGATCGGCAGCCTGCCGATCCTCATCTTCAACGCCATAAGCTTGGTGCTGTCCGGCGCCATCCTGACCCTGAAACTCCGCAACCGCCGCAAGGGCGTGGACCGGGTGGAATGAATCAGATGTAGGAAGGATGGGCTCCGCCCATACCCGCAAAGGGCCGAACGGCCCTTTGAACCCATGAAAAGGGTCCTGCGCTTGTCTTGCGCCGCAAGCAAGCAGCCTCTCGGCATTTGATGCGCTGCGCGCAGCTTTGCCCCGTCAAGTCACGAGGTCAAGGAGGCTGGCCTCCTTGCGGGTGCGGGCAGAGCCCGCATGTTTTGGCTAAAATTAGAGCATCGCGCCTGAAGTCTGAATCGACGGGGATTCCCCTGAGGACGAATTTGTGATTCATCGTCCTTGGAGGTGGAACATGGGCAAGAGCTACTCATCGGATCTTCGGGTTCGGATTTACAGCGCTGTTGAGGATGGAGCGTCG